>DHCMC07803__coassemble_504_pt1 | contig 102753 bp, 94 predicted proteins | sample DHCMC07803__metabat2_low_PE_023 | metagenome-assembled genome bin DHCMC07803
GTGCTATCTTTGCAAAACGGATCTCAAAGGTAATCATTTTCATGGAGAAGGGACGGAAACAGGATGAATTTTTTATGCGTGCGGCAATTTCCGAGGCACGTTGTGCGTTGAATGAGAACGAGGTGCCCATCGGAGCCGTCGTCGTGGCGGGCGGACGGATCGTCGGCCGCGGACACAATCTGGTGGAGACGCTGGGCGATGCCACGGCCCATGCCGAGATGCAGGCGCTCACGGCGGCGATGAATGCGGCCGGCGGCAAGTACCTCGGCGACTGTACGCTCTATGTGACGGTCGAGCCGTGCGTGATGTGTGCCGGAGCGTGCGCGTGGGCCCAGGTGGGGCGGATCGTGTACGGTGCCGCCGATCCCAAACGGGGCTACTCGCGGTTCGGCGAGGCGCTCCTGCATCCCAAAACGCAGGTCTCCGCAGGGGTGCTCGAGGAGGAGTGCAGTGGCCTGATGCGCGATTTTTTTGCCAAACTGCGCCGCTGACGCTTGACGAAGCCGATTGATTTGCTTAATTTTGTCAGATTCCTTGTCTCGGGTTGCACCCGGACAGCAGCACTACAAGAACATTACAATACAATCAACGAACGAAAACAACGATGAAAAAATTCAGCATCCTTTTGGCGGCGATCGCCGTTTTCGGTGCGGTAGAACTCTCCGCACAGACGGTCAATGAGGTGAACACGAAGTACAACGAGGCCGTTGCGCTGATTCAGAACAAGAACTATGCCGGTGCCATTCCCGTGCTCGAGCAGGCCGTCGAGATGGGTCTCAACGCCGGTGCCGATGCCGCTTCGACGGTGACGGCCGCTCAGAAACTGCTCCCGACCTGTTATTTCCAGAACGGTCTGAACCTCTGCAAGACGGGCAATTTCGACAACGCGCTCGCTTCGCTCGACAAGGCCGTGATGTACAGCCAGCTTTTCCAGGATTTCAAGACCGAGGCCAACGCCCGCAAGCTGATCTCGCAGACCTACACTTTCATGGGTGCCAAGGCGTTCAACGAGAAGGACTGGGCCAAAGCCATCGAAATCTTCTCGAAGGGTTACGAGTCGAACCCCAAGGATACCGACCTGGCCCTCTATCTGGCCGAAAGCTATGCCGCTTCGGGCGACTACGAGAACGGTCTGAAGGTTTATCGTGACGTGATGGCTCTCGAGCAGCAGCACAGCCGCTATGCCGAGCCCGCCGCACAGGCCAAGGAGAAATACGTTTACTATCAGTTGCTCCGCGCCTCCGAGGCTGCCTCCGAGTCGGACAAGGAGGGCGTATATGCCGCCATCGACGAACTGCTGACCGTCGATCCGACCAATGCGCAGGCCCAGCTGCTCCGCATCCAGACCGCTACGAACGCCCAGGACTGGGCCAACGTGATTGCGTGGGGTGAGGCTGCCGCCGAGGCACAGACCGATGCGGACGTACAGTCGGACATCTACTACATGCTCGGCGCCGCTTACCAGAACACCGAAAACAAGGAGGCTGCCCTGGCAACCTATGCCAAGGTGACCAGCGGCAACAGCGTAGCTGCCGCCAAAACGCAGGTGGATATTCTCACCAAACCGGCTCCCGCGAAATAGTCCCCCTTTCGGGGATCTTGTCGGCGGAACTGCCCCGAGGGGCGGTTCCGCTTTTTTTGTCGGTGCGTTCCCCGGGCGGGGATGGGGCGGATTCCCGTTTTCTTGCGTATCTTTGCGCGTACCGGATCGTGCACAACGATTCGGCGTTGACATGGAGAACAAGGCGAGACAACATACCATCGAACTGCTGGCTCCGGCACGCGACGCGGAGGTGGCCCGGGCTGCCATTGCCTGCGGGGCCGATGCCGTGTATATGGGCGGACCCCGTTTCGGTGCGCGGCAGGCGGCCGGCAACCCGGTGGAGGACATCGCCCGTGTGGTGGCTGCGGCCCGGCCGTTCGGCGTGCGGGTCTACGTGACGCTCAATACGCTGGTCTTTGACGACGAACTGGCCGAGGCGGAGCGCATCGCCCGGGAGGTGATCGATGCCGGCGTCGATGCGCTGATCGTGCAGGACATGGCCTACATGGAGATGGGGCTGCAGGGTGTCGAACTGCATGCCTCGACCCAGACCTACAACGTTTCGCCCGAGAAGGTCGATTTTCTGGCGCGGAGCGGCTTCTCGCGCGTAATTCTGGAGCGCAACCTCTCGCTGGCCGAGATCCGGGCCATCCGGCGGGCGACCGATACGGAGCTGGAGTGCTTCGTGAACGGCGCCATCTGTGTCAGCTGCAGCGGCCGTTGCTACATGAGCCGCACGATGTCTTTCCGCAGCGGCAACCGGGGCGACTGTTCGCAGGCGTGCCGACTGGCCTACGACCTGCTCGACGGCGAGGGCCGCGTGCTGCGCAGCGGCAAGCATCTGCTCTCGGTGCGCGACATGGATCTTTCGGGGCGGGTGGGCGATCTGCTCGATGCGGGCATCACCTCCTTCAAGATCGAAGGCCGCCTGAAGGATGCGGCCTATGTGCGCAATACGGTCGCCTGGTATCGCCGCTGCCTCGACGAGGCGATGGCGCCGCGCGGCCTGTCGCGTTCGTCGGCCGGGGTGAGCGATCCCGGTTTCGAGCCCGACATTGCGCGTACCTTTTCGCGCGGGCGGACGGAATATTTCTTCGACGGCCGCCGCCGTGGCGTCTCCACGCCCGACACGCCCAAGGCGGTTGGCCGGTCGGTCGGCCGGGTGAGCCGCACGGGCAAGGGGTGGTTTGAACTGGACGGCCGGGAGACGCTGACGCCGGGCGACGGCATCTGCTGGCTGGCTGGCGACGAATTGACCGGAACGAATGTCAATCGGGTCGAGGGGCGGCGCGTCTGGCCCAACCGCGAGACGGCGGTGCGGGTCGGCACGGAGATTTTCCGCAATTACGACAAACGTTTTTACGATACGCTGGAGGGGTGCCGCTCCCGTCGCACGATCGGCGTGCGGGCGGAGGTCGAGGTGACCCCGACGGAACTCCGGGTGCGCTTTACCGACGAGGAGGGGGTGACGGCTTCGGCTGCCTGTCCCTGTGCGAACGGTGCGGCGCGCGATGCCCGGCGCATGCGCGAGACGATCATCGGTCAGCTGGCCAAGGCGGGCGATACGATTTTTCAGGTCGTGGAGGTGCACTTTCCGGAAACGGAGGAGGTGCCTTTCCTGCGGATGGGCGAGCTGAATGCCCTGCGCCGCGAGGGGCTGGAGCGTCTGGCGGAGGCCCGGATCGGCCGTCCCGCTCCGCGTCGCATTCCGGAACGGGACGAGACGGTGCGCTATCCCTACGGCACGCCCGACGGGTACGAGAATATCACCAACCGATTGGCGCGCCGGTTCTACGAACGGCACGGCGGTGCGGGGGCTGCGGCGGGATACGATCTGCAGCACGATTTGCGGGGCGTGTCGGTGATGCGCACGCCCTACTGTGTGCGTCGCGAGCTGGGCATGTGCCTGCGTCAGGGTGGAGTAGGCGGGCCGTTGTGGCTGCGTCACGGCGGATTCCGCTACCGGCTGGAGTTCGACTGCGACCAGTGCCGGATGCGGGTCGTCTATGAGGGGCGCGAAGACAAGTAACGAACAGAAAGGCCCGGCACAGAGGCGGGCCTGCGATCATAACGAACAACAATGCAAGGACCGGAGATATTGACCCCCGTGTGGGAGGATTACGAACTGATCGACTGCGGCAATTTCGAGAAGCTGGAGCGTTTCGGCCGTTGGGTGACCGTACGTCCCGAACCGCAGGCCATCTGGAACCGGTCGCTGCCCGAACGGGAGTGGGAACGGCTGGCGACGGCCGTCTTCCGGCGCGAGGGGGGTAGCGAGGAGCGTGGCCGCTGGCTGTTGCGCGACGGGATGCCCGAACAGTGGTTCGTCGGTTACCGCTACGGGGCGATGTCGCTGCGGATGCGGCTGGGGCTGACCTCCTTCAAGCACGTGGGCCTCTTTCCGGAGCAGGCCGAGAACTGGAATTTCATCTACGACTCCGTATCTGCCCTGCGCCGTCGGCGGCAGGAGACGCCGCGCGTGCTGAACCTCTTTGCCTACACCGGAGGGGCTTCGTTGGCCGCCCGCAGTGCGGGAGCCGACGTAACCCATATCGATGCCGTGCGGCAGGTGATTACCTGGTCGCGCGAGAACATGGAGGCGAGCGGGCTGGACGGCATCCGCTGGATCGTGGAGGATGCGCTCAAGTTTATCCGCCGCGAGGTGCGCCGCGGACGCCGTTATGACGGCATCATCCTCGATCCGCCCGCCTATGGCCGCGGCCCGGAGGGGGAGAAGTGGGTGCTGGAGCAGCAGATCGGCGAGATGCTGACGTGTTGTGCGCAGCTGCTGGCCGAGGAGGGATTCCTGGTGCTGAACCTCTACTCGATGGGGTTGTCGGCCCTGCTGGCCAAGAGTATTACCAACCAGCTCTTCCCGACTCCCGCCAGGGAGCGGTTCGGAGAACTGTTCTTCTATGACCGCGCCCGCAAGATGCTGCCGCTGGGCGTCTTCTACCGGGCCTGTTACGGCCGGTGGGCGGAATGATGTGTAACAAGCTAACAGGGCGGGGAACCGCCGCAACGATATGCAGGAAGTAAGAGCCAAAAAAGCGTTGGGACAGCATTTCCTGACGGACACCCGCATTGCGCAACGGATTGCCGAGGCGCTCTCCGGCGGAGGCGACGTGCTGGAAGTGGGCTGCGGAACGGGCATGCTGACCCGGTTTCTGCTGGCCCGGTCCGACATCACCCTTTACGGCGCCGAGGTGGATGATGAGAGCATCGCCTATCTCCACCGTCACTATCCCGAATTTGCCGACCGGCTGTATGCACAGGATTTTCTGCACATGCCCCTCGGGACGATGTTCCCGCAGGGCGTGAAGGTGATCGGAAACTTTCCGTACAACATCTCCTCGCAGATCTTCTTCAAGATTCTGGAGCATCGCGACCTCGTGCCCGAATGCGTGGGCATGGTGCAGAAGGAGGTGGCCGTACGGATCGCCGAACCGGCCGGCAGCCGCGACTACGGCATCCTGAGCGTACTGCTGCAGGCGTGGTATGACATCGAGTACCTCTTTACGGTGCATGAGCATGTCTTCAACCCGCCCCCCAAGGTGAAGAGCGCCGTGATCCGGCTGCGCCGCAACGGTGTGCACGACCTGGGTGGCGATGAGGCGCTCTTCGTGCGGGTGGTGAAGGCGGCGTTCGGTCAGCGGCGCAAGATGCTGCGCAATCCGCTGCGGGCAACTTTCGGCGATTTCGGCGGGGCGGAGCATCCCTTCTTCCCGCGTCGGGCCGAGACGCTGACCGTGGCCGAGTTTGTCGAGTTGACCAACTGGGTGGCCGAACACCGTTGACCGGCGGCGCATAACGGAAAACGACAGGGGCGCTGTTCATCGTGAGCAGCGCCCCTGTCGTTTTGGATGGGTCCGGCTATTGAATGTTGCGGGCAAAGACGACGCGGCGTTTGTGCTGCACCTTGTCGAAATTGCTCCACAGGGCGTGGATGCGCTGATTTTCCACCAGTTCGGGGTTGCTCTCGGCATATTCCGTACCCAGCCGCTGGAACTGCGGAATCATGTCCGTAAAGAGCAGGGCGGCGGCGCCGATGTTCTGTACGTCGGGACGGGCGGCAACCAGCATCAGGTCGCAGACCTTGGCATGGTGGCTGTAAAGCGCCCGGAGCAGGTAGAGAAAGCCCAGCGGGAACATGCGGCCGCGGGCCCGCTGCATGGCGCGCGTCAGCGAGGGCAGGGCCACGCCGAAGCAGACCAGTTCGTCCCGGTCGTTGACGATCAGGGTCAGCAGTTCGAGTCGCAGCAGCGGAACGTATTTGCGGATGTAGTATTCGATCATCTCCTCCGTCAGCTCCGTGAAGCCGTACAGGTGGGCGTAGGTGACGTTCAGCAGTCGGAACAACTGGTGGCCGTAACCTTCGCGCACGATGTCCGAGATGCGGCGGAACCGCTTGATCCGCAGCCCGTATTTCTGCTGGACAATGTCGGCGATGCGCAGGTATTTTTCGGGCAGCGTATCGGGAACGAAGATCTTGTATTCGGCCCATTCGGCCACGGGTTCAAAACCCATGCGGCGGAAGAACTCGGGGTAGTAGGGGTAGTTGTAGAAGCAGGCGATGGTGCTCATCTCCTCGAATCCCTCGATCAGCATGCCCTCGGGGTCGAAGTCCGTGAAGCCCAGCGGACCGTGGATGGCGGTCATGCCATACTGCCGGCCCCACTCCTCGACGGCGTGCACCAGCGCTTCGGCCACCTCGAAATCCTCGATGAAATCGACAAAACCGAAGCGGACGTAGTTGGTTCCCTCCTTGCGGTTGCTGACGTGGTTGATGATGCCTACGATGCGCCCCACCACCTTGCCGTCGCGTTTGGCAAGAAACACTTGATGGCGGTAGCGCTTCAGGGCCGGATTGCGTCCGTCGAGCAAGGCTTCGCGTTCGTCCGCATAGAGCGGCAGGGCCGCAAAGGGATTGTTCCGGTAAAGGCGTAGTTTGAACTTCGTGAATTGTTTCAGCTCTTTCTTCGTAGAAATGGGTATGATGGTTACCATCTGTCCGCTGTTTCGTTTGGGTTCGTAGCTTGCCGAATGACAATTTGCAAATTTAACAATAATTCCGGTTTTGTGTGCAATTTGTCGGATTCTGCCCGGTACGGGGGGTAAAAAACATCCGCCGCAGAGGATGCGGCGGATGATGAAGTGCAGAGCGGAGGGACCGGTTACTGCTCGACCCAGAGCAGGCGCGAGGTGTCGTAACCGATAGCCTTGGCAATGGCCAGGTACTGGTCGATGATCTCCTGCGGCATGGTAGGTTCGCGCGACAGCAGCCAGAGGTAGTCGAGGTTCTTGCCGGCCACGAGTGCATATTTGTACTCGGGATCGATGGCGATCACGTTGTAGCCCGTGTAGAACGGACCGAAGAAGGAGACCTTCAGCATGGCGATGTTCGGATCACCGATGAAGACGGCTTTGCCTTCGGCCTCTTTCCATTTGCCCTTTTCGGCATTGTAGCCGCGGTTGATGACCTTGATGCTGCCATCCTCGTTGAGGGCGTAGTTGGCGGTGGTTTTGCTCAGGCCACGCTCGAACTTGAAGTCGAAACGGGCAACTTCGTGCCAGGTGCCCAGATAGCGCGAGGCGTCGAACGGCGTGACGGCTTCGGCCTTCTCGGGGATGGTGCGGCCTTTGGAAAAACAGGACGTCGCAAAGAGGCTGACGGCCAACAGTGTTCCGGTCCAGGCAATGAGTTTGGTGTGTTTCGTAATGCAGTTGCTTTTTTGGTTGTATAATAAGAATCATGCAAAAAACTTGCCACACCGTTTTCTGTGGACAATTTGTTTTCGGGCGATTTACTTATATTTGTTGAATAACAGATACGGATCGAAAAATAGTACAATATGAAGCGATGGGGCCGGGGAGTGATGCTGGGCGTGCTGCTCGTTGCCGGGCTTGCGGCCCGTGCGCAGGAGCCGTTCGACGAAGCCGTGCCCGGTGCTCCGTATGAGGATGACTTTCGGGAGATTGTGGTCGATACGGCGCTGTTCTATGCCCCGCTGGGCGACGAGTCCTCCGTATTTTCCCGCATTTCCCGCTACGGTTTTGCCTTCACGACCTATACGCCGCGGGGGGCCGACGACCGGTTTCAGCGGGTCGGTGTGGCCGGACTGGAGTTTTCCGACGAGCTGGGCCGCTATCCCGATTATGGCCTGTATGCGGCGCTCGCCGCGCTGGCTCCGGCCGCTGCGCGTACCGGCGGGGTGGTGGATGGGTACTATTCGCCGCTGTTTGTCGATACCTACGAGGTGGGGGCCTCCTCCTCGCCGGAGGGCATGTCGGTCACCTGCACCTATTCCGAACGGCGGTATCGGGGCGGTCTGCGGTTCCGGGCGGCCGGTTCGCTCGGACGCGGGTGGTACCTGGCCGGTACGCTGCGCGGACGCTGGGGCGAGGATGCCTGGATGCCGGGCGTCTTCACGGAGGCCTACATGGGAGCACTGTCCGTCGAGAAACGATGGCGGGAGCAGATGTCCCTGGCGTTGTTTCTGATGGCCGCACCCCAGCAGCGCGGCCTGCGCGGGTGGACCGAGCAGGAGGTGTTCGACCTGACCGGCAACAACCGGTACAATCCCTATTGGGGGCCCTACGCCGGGCGGATGCGCAATGCACGGGTGCGGTACGACCGGACACCGCTGGCGGTGGCCGAATGGCGCTGGCAACCCTCCGAACGGCAACGCTACCGGGTGGCCTGCGGGTACCGGTTCGGCGTGCGGAGCCGGAGCGGACTGGTGTGGACGGATGCCGCAAGTCCCTATCCCGACTATTATGCCAATCTGCCCGGTCATTGCGACGATCCCCGTCTGGCCGACCGGCTGGCGGAGCTGTGGCGCAGCGGCGACAAGCAGGTGACGCAGATCGACTGGCGGACGCTGTACGATGCCAACCTTTTCTCGGGCGACGGTGAGGCGGGCTATTGGGCCGACCGGCGGAATGAACGGCTCGACAACTTTCAGCTGGCCCTGACGGGGCGTACCGGGGCACCCCTCGGGCTGGGCGGTGACTACGGGGTACGGCTTCGGCTGGACCACAGCAACTGCTACCGTACCGTGGCCGATCTGCTCGGTGCCACCTATGCGGTGAACCGCGATCCCTTTACGGGCGAGGAGAGCGACCTGCGCCATCCCGGGCGGAGGATAGGGGTCGGCGACCGGTTCGACTACGATTACGACATCCGGCGGAGCGAAGCCGTGGCTTTCGGTTCGCTGCGCTACCGGCATGGACGCTGGCATCTGGAACTGGGCAGCGAGGTGGCCGTGGCCACGCTCCGGCGGACGGGGCGCTATGCGAAGCAGAGCCGGTCGGGAGCCTCTTCATTCGGCCCTTCCGAGGCGTTGCGGTTTACCCCGTGGCAGGCCTTTGCCGTCGGCCGGTGCAACTTTACGCCCGCTCACCGGATTGTCCTGCAGCTCCATGCGGGAGGTTATATGCCCCATTACGAGGATCTGTTCCTGGCGCCCGACTATTTCAATACGACGATCGACCGGCCCTGCCTGATGCGGGCCGTGGGGGCCTCGTTGGACTACCGGGTGCCGGTGGGGTGGTTCGGTGAGCTGCAGGCGGCCGCCTTCGTGATGCGCACCGACGACGAGACGCAGGTGATCCGCTATTACGACGACATGTACCGGACCTACTGCGATCTGGCCGTGACCGGTATTGCCAAGCGCAACTGGGGCGTGGAACTCGGCTTCCGTGCGGCGATTACCGACCGGCTTTCCGTGCAGGTTGCCTTTGCGACGGGCAGTTACTGCTATGCCGCGGATCCCCGGGTGCAGATTCGGGAGGATGCGACCCATGCCGTGCTGATGGAGGATGACCGGAGTCGGATGAAGGGTTTTGTCCACACCTCCTCGCCGCAGACGACGGCCGGTGTGGTTGTCCAGTACCGGACAGCCTCCTCGTGGGGCTTCTCGGTCGAGGGGCTGTGGGCCGACCGCCGTTATGTCGAGCCCAACCCGCTGCGTCGCACCGACCGGGTACTGGCCGGCATGGCGTCGCCCGAGGAGCGGCTGGCGTGTCTGCGTCAGGAGCGGCTGCCGGCCGCCTGGGTGGTCAATGTCGGAGTGACCAAGGGGTTCGACTGGTCGGGGGTGCGCGTGTTTGTCAGCCTGTCGATCGACAACCTGCTGGGGCTGGAGGAGATCGTGTACGGCGGTTACGAGCAGATGCGGATGGAGCGGCGGACGGTGGGCGGCCGGGAGGTGTACACCCCCTTCCCGTCGCGCTACGGCTATGCCTATCCCCGGACGGTGCTGGCTTCGGTGACGGTAAGTTTTTGAGTGGTATGAAACAGCAAACAATGCGACGGTGCGTACTCCTGCTGCTGTGCGGCACGCTGGCGGTATCCTGCGGCTACGACCGCTTCGGTCCGCTGCCGGCGGAGGCGTGGCCGGAGGTGACGACACTGCCCAATACGCAGCTCGCCCAGCTGCGCACCTTCGGCGGGGAGACGGCGCAGACGGTGACCGATGATATGGTGGTCGAGGGGTATGTGACCTCGGACGATCGGGCCGGTAATTTCTACCGCAGTTTCTTCATCGAGGATGCATCCGCGGCGGTGGAGGTGCGTGCGGGGTGTTATGACCTGTTCCGGTATGTGCCGCGCGGCCGGCGCGTAGTGCTCCATCTGAAGGGATTGGCCATCGGTCGGTACGACGGTGTGGTGCAGATCGGTGCCTGTGCCGACGGCGATCGGGCGGCGGAGTTCGGCGCCCGGGCCGTGTTGGACGCCTGCCTGGAGCGGGATGTGCGGTTTCGTCACGAGACACCGCTCCGGTATGCGATCGCCCGGCTGGAGGAACCGATGTGCGGTCGGCTGGTGCGGATCGGTCCGGTGATCCGGACGGCGGAGAGCCCGGCCTGCTGGGCTGTTGCGGCGGACGAAAACGGGGTGCCGCAGACGGGAACGGTAGCTTTTCGGGACCGGACGGGCGATACGGTGCGGGTCGTGACGAGCGGCTATGCCGATTTTGCCGGGGAGCGGGTGCCCTCCGACAGCGTGATCCTGACGGGGATCCTGCTTTACGGTCCCTATGACGGTTCGCGGAAGGTTTTTGCCTTGAAGTTAAGGGATGCGTATGATGTGGAATAAGTGGTTGAGGTGGGGACTGGTGGCGCTGATGCTCGTCTGTGGCCGGGCATGCAGCTACCCCGAACGGGCAGCCGATCCGGCCGGGTCGGAGGAGGGTACGGATGCGGTGGTGTCGATCGCATTTCTGCACGGCCGCTACGGCGGAGAGCCGTTTCCGGTGCGCACCAACTGGCTCCTGCGGGGCGAGGTGATCAGTACCGACCGCTCGGGAAACTACTACAAGACGCTGGCCGTGGATGACGGTACGGGAGTCGTGGAGGTGAAACTCGATGCGGAACAGCTCTTTGCCGTCTATCCGCCGGGATGCCGCGTGGAGGTGGTGTGCAACGGACTCACCCTCGGGGAGCGCGGGGGAGTGCTGCAGCTCGGCTCCGCATCGACCGAGGGATATGAGACGGATTACATTGCCGCGGAAGAGATCGGCCGACGGGTTCGGGTGATTGCCCCGGCGGAGGACGAGGGGTTGCAGCCGGTGGTGCGGACGCTGGAGACGGTCGCGGTGGCGGATCTGGGGAGGTTGGTAGCCGTTGACGGCGTACAGTTTGTCACGCCCGGCGTGACGTGGTGTCTGCCCGATGCGTCGGATGCGTCCGGCTTTGCCGATACGGTGTGCTATGTGGAGGATCGCATGGGGCGGCGGATGGCTGTTCGGACTTCGCGCCGTGCGGAGTTTGCGGGATGGATCGTACCCGACGGCAGCGGCCGGATCGAAGGGCTGCTGTCGCTGTATGACGGTGCGTTTCAGTTGCGGGTCATCCGACCCGATCTGCTCTACGGCACCATGGCGGAGGCGCGTTTTTGATGCCGCGAGTTACCGGGCTGACGGTCTGCCGCTGGAATTGTCACATGCTTGTCGGTCAGTTTGTTGCCTTCCAGCCTGCCTGGCGGGCCGACTGGCGGTTGGCCCCGGGGACGGGCTCCGTCTCTGTCTTTGCTCCTGTCTCCTGTCTCCTGTCTCCTGTCTCCTGCCTCCTGTCTCCTGCCTCCTGTCTCCTGCCTCTGTCTGCTCTACGTGTTCTCCCTTGTTGTAGGTTTGTTTTCCGTCGTCTTGCTTGCGCCCGTTGGTGTAGTATGTTGGCTCTTCTTGCCGGTCAACCGATGCGGCTCTTCGTTTTCCGCCGCTGATTCCGGTCGGGACCCCGGCTGTCCGCCCATTCTTGGTTGATGTCCTTCGCCTTCGCGCTACTTGACCATCCGCCCGTTCCCCGCTTCTGCTCTTCACTCTCCGGTTCCCGTTCGTTCCCCGCTTCAGTTCTCCGCTCTCCGTTCTCCGCTCTCCGCCGTTCCCCGCTAACGCTCTTTCTGCTCTGTCGTTGCCTTGTCTCCCCGTTCCGGGCCATAAACAAAAAAAGGTCCGCATCGTCAGATGCGGACCGTCGTCAATCGGCCTTGGTCGATTAGAACTCGTGGATCACGATACCCGAACGCAGCTTCGGCTCGAACCACGTCGTTTTCGGAGGCATGATCTTGCCGCTGTCGGCGATGTTGATCAGCTGTTTCATCGAAACGGGGTAGAGCGCGAAGGCTACCTTCATCTCACCGCTGTCCACACGGCGCTGCAGCTCGCCCAGACCACGGATACCGCCGACGAAGTCGATGCGCTTGTCGGTGCGGAGGTCCTTGATGCCCAGGATGCGATCCAGTACCAGGTTCGACAGAACGGTTACGTCGAGTACGCCGATCGGGTCGTTGTCATCGTACGTACCGGGTTTGGCGGTCAGGTTGTACCATTTGCCGTCGAGGTACATGCCGAAGTTGTGGAGTTTGTTCGGCTTGTAGATCTCCTTGCCAACCTCAACCACGTCGAAATCCTTCTTCAGCGCATCGAGGAACTGCTCGGTCGTGAGGCCGTTCAGATCCTTTACGACACGGTTGTAGTCGATGATGTTGAGCTGGTTGTCGGGGAAGATCACGGCCAGGAAGTAGTTGTACTCCTCTTCACCGGTGTGGTGCGGATTGGCTTTCATGCGCTCCTGACCTACGCGGGCAGCAGCGGCCGTACGGTGGTGTCCGTCGGCAACGTACATGGCCGGTACCGCTGCGAAGATCTTCGTGATGCGGTCGATGGTGGCCTTGTCGTTGATGATCCACATCTGGTGACGTACGCCGTCCTCCGAGGTGAAATCGTACTCGGCGGGCTGGTTCTTCACGATGTTGGCCACGATGTCATCCACTTCCTTGATGGCGGGATAGGCGAAGAATACCGGCTCGATGTTGGCGTTCTGGATGTTGACGTGGATCATGCGGTCCTCTTCCTTCTCCACGCGGGTGAGCTCGTGTTTCTTGATCTTGCCGTCGATGTAGTCCTGGAAGTGCGAAGCCACGGCCAGACCGTACTGCGTCTTGCCGTTCATGGTCTGAGCGTAGATGTAGTAGTGCTCCTCCTGGTCTTTTACGAGCCAGCCTTTCTCTTTCCAGCGTTTGAAGTTCTCGACAGCCTTGTCGTAAACGCGCTGTTCGTGTTCACCGGCGATCGGGTCGAAGTCGATCTCCGGTTTGATAATGTGAAGCAACGAACGCTCGGTAGCTTCGGCTTTGGCCTCCTGCGAGTTCAGTACGTCGTAGGGACGCGAAGCAACCTCGGCCGCATACTGTTTCGGCGGACGGGTGGCTTTGAAAGGTTTGATCTTTACCATGATTGTATGACTTTCGTTTTTGTTTCTGTTTTGACACACCAAAGACCGGCATCACTGCACGGGGCAATGGTGCCGGTCTTGATCGGTCAGATTACCATTTGTTTACCTGGAAGCGGGTCTCGCCTTTGGTGAAGAAACCCACGATCTGGTTGGCAGCTGCCAGAGCGGCATTCACGTTGGCCTCCTGCGTCTCGGCACCCATCTTCTTCGGCGTAGCGAAGACGCGGTTGCCGAATTTCTCGTTCAGGACAACCTGCATGTCGGCTGCGATGTCGGTGATGTACTTGAGGTCGGTTCTGTCGGCCAGCACCTTGGCCAGACCTTCCTCGTCGATCACCTCCTTGCGGGCGGTGTTCACGATCGTTGCACCCTTCGGCATCTTGCTGAGCAGGTCGTAGTTGATCGATTTCTTGGTCTGCTCGGTAGCGGGGATGTGGATCGAAACGTAGTCGCTGTTCGAGTAGAGTTCCTCTACCGACGATACCGGAATCACGCCGTCCTTCTCGTAAACGCTCTTGTCCGTGATGAACGGGTCATAGGCGTGAACGGTCATGCCGAAGCCTTTGCCGTAGTGAGCCACGATCTTGCCGACGTGGCCGTAGGCGTGGATACCGAGGCGTTTGCCACGGAGCTCCGTACCCGTACCCGGGTTGAACTGGTTGCGGGCCATGAAGATCATCATGCCCATGGCCAGCTCGGCCACAGCGTTCGAGTTCTGACCGGGCGTGTTCATTACGACGATCTTGCGGGCCGAAGCGGCTGCGAGATCCACGTTGTCGTAACCGGCACCGGCGCGAACCACGATCTTCAGGTTCTTGGCGGCTTCGATTACCTCGGCCGTGATTTTGTCGCTGCGGATGATGATGGCATCCACGTCGGCAACTGCTGCCAGCAGGGCGCTCTTGTCGGTGTATTTCTCCAGAACGACGAGCTCGTAGCCGGCTTTCTCAACTATCTCTCTGATACCGTCGGAAGCAACCTTTGCGAAGGGCTTCTCGGTAGCCAATAATACTTTCATTTCGAAATCGTTTAACGAATAGAAATCTATGCTTTTCTCTTTTCTCGGAGGGTGCGACACCCGTGTAATGATCGACATGACACTATTTGTGCATCTTCTCGAACTCCTGCATGCAGGCAACCAGAGCGTCTACGCTCTCCTGCGGGCAGGCGTTGTAGATCGAAGCGCGGAAACCGCCTACCGAACGGTGACCCTTGATGCCGACCATGCCTTTCTCCTTGGCGAAGTTCAGGAACTCGCTCTCGAGAGCCTCGTGGCCGGGAGCCATTACGAAGCATACGTTCATGATCGAACGGTCTTCCTTCACGGCGGTACCTACGAACATCGAGTTGCGGTCGATCTCGTTGTAGAGGGTTTCGGCTTTCTTCTTGTTGCGTTTGTACATCTCCTCAACGCCGCCGAGTTCCTTAACCCATTTCAGGGTCTCGTGCATTACGAAGATCGAGAATACGGGCGGGGTGTTGAACATCGAGTTGTTGCGCGGCTCGGCACCGATGTGGGTGCGGTAGTCAACCATCGTCTGCAGCGGACGGTTCATTTTGCCGAGGAGGTCTTTGCGAACGATAACGAACGTTACGCCGGCAGGACCTACGTTCTTCTGGGCACCACCGTAGATGAGGCCGTATTTCTTTACGTCAACCGGACGGCTCATGATATCCGACGACATGTCGGCTACGAGCGTGATCGGGCAGTCGATGTCCTCGTGGATCTCGGTACCGTAGATGGTGTTGTTGGTCGTGATGTGGAAGTAGTCTGCATCCGTCGGGATGGTGTAGCCTTTCGGGATGTAGGTGTAGTTCTTGTCTTCGGAGGAAGCTACGATTTCAACCTCGCCGTAGAATTTGGCCTCTTTGGCAGCCTTCTTGGCCCAGACGCCGGTCTGCAGGTAAGCGGCTTTCTTGTTGAGCAGGTTGGCCGGAACCTCGAAGAACTGAGTCGATGCACCGCCGCCGAGGAAGATGACAGCGTAGTCGTCCGGAATGTTCAAAAGATCTCTCCAGAGCTGCTCCGTTTCGGCCATGATACGCTCCCAACCCGGAGTACGGTGGGAAATTTCCAGAATGCCGATACCGGTGTTGTCGAAATCACGGATAGCCGCGATGGCGGATTCGATCGCGGGTTTGGGCAGTACGCAGGGTCCTGCGTTAAAATTGTGTTTCTGCATGGTTCTAAATCTTTTGATTTGTTAGAATGTATGGAATTTTTTGTTTCGATTCGTTATTCTTTCTTGCAAAGGTAGCTAAATGTTTCCGATACTGCAATTTATTTCGTGAATAATTTGTGGCACAGAAAAAGAGGTGACGCATTCCTGTTTTTTGGCGTATATTTGTACTTTAAATCGCAAATCATTATGGTGAAGTCAATGACCGGTTACGGCAAGTCCGAAGCGACGGTCGGTAACAAGAAAATCACGGTGGAAGTGCGGTCGCTCAACAGCAAGCAGCTCGACCTGTCGATGCGCCTTCCGGCTCTTTATCGTCCCTTCGAGTACGAGATCCGCAGCCGCGTGGGCAAGGCGGTGGTGCGCGGCAAGGTGGATGTGTTCGTCAATGTGGAGGCGACCTCCGCGGCGCAGCCCGTGGCCGTCAACCGGGAACTTTTCAAATCCTATTATGAAACCCTGCGTTCGCTGGGCGAAGAGTTGCACTGCGGCGGCGAGGGGCTGGATGCCGCGCTGATGGCGGCCGTGCTGCGGTTGCCGGAGGTGGTGAGCAGCGAGGCGCCCGTCGTGTCGGACGAGGAGCGCGACGTGCTGTTCGGGGCGGTGGATGCCGCGCTGACGGCATTCGATGCCTTCCGCGTGCAGGAGGGTCGTACGCTCATCAACGATCTGGTGGCACGTATCGGCAAGATCGAGGGTTACCGCCGCGAGGTGGAGCCGTACGAACAGCGCCGGGTGCCGGTCATTAAGGAGCGGATCCGCGAGAGCATCGCGTCGGTGGGAATTCCCGTGGACGAGAACCGGCTGGAGCAGGAGATGATCTTCTATGTCGAGAAACTGGACATCACCGAGGAGAAGGTGCGGCTCGACAACCACTGCCGCTACTTCCGCGAGGTGGCCGCCGGCGAGGAGAACGTGGGCCGCAAGTTGGGTTTCATTGCCCAGGAGATGGGGCGCGAGATCAATACGCTCGGCTCGAAGGCCAACGACAGCGACATGCAGCGCCTCGTGGTGATGATGAAGGACGAACTGGAGAAAATCAAGGAGCAGGTGCTCAATATACTGTAACGCATGAAATCGGAATCTGTTTCGGGTAAGCTGATCATCTTCTCGGCGCCGTCGGGGGCGGGCAAGACCACCATCGTGCGGGCGCTGGCCGAGAAGTTCCCGCAGCTGGAGTTTTCCATTTCGGCCACTTCGCGTGCGCCGCGCCATACGGAGCAGCACGGCCGCGACTACTATTTCCTCACGCCCGAGGAGTTTGAGAAGGCCTGCGCGGAGGATCGTTTCGTGGAGTGGGAGGAGGTGTATGCCGGCACCCGCTACGGCACGCTGAAGTCGGAGCTGGAGCGCATCTGGCGCAAGGGACACGTCATTCTGTTCGACGTCGATGTCAAGGGGGGCGTGAATCTCAAGTCGATCTTCGGCGAGCGGGCCATGTCGATCTTCGTGATGCCGCCTTCGATCGAGGAGTTGCGGCGTCGGCTGATCGGCCGGGCGACCGATGCCCCGGAGGTGATCGAGAAACGGGTGGCCAAGGCCGAGTACGAACTCACCTTTGCCGACCGGTTCGACCATATCGTGGTGAACGACGACCTGCAGACGGCCATCGCCGAGGTGGAGCGTCTGGTGGCCGACTTTATCGGAGCCTGAAGGGCCATGCGCAGGGTCGTCCTCTATTTCGGTTCGTTCAATCCGGTGCACCGGGGCCACGTTGCTGTGGCCGAGCGGGTGCTGGAGCGCGGGCTGTGCGACGAGGTGTGGTTTGTGGTATCGCCGCAGAATCCCCTCAAGCCCCGGGCGGAACTGATCGACGAGCAGCACCGGCTGCGCATGACGCAGTTGGCGGCCTCCACGTCTCACTATCCCGACCGGATGAAGGTGTGCGATGTGGAGTTCGGCATGCCGCGTCCTTCCTATACGATCGACACGCTCGGCGAACTGGAGCGGCGCTGGCCCGATGTCCGTTTCGCCATGCTGGTGGGCACCGACATTGTCGGACAGATCGAGCGGTGGAAACAATGGGAGGAGATTGTCTCCCGTTATAAGATATACGTTTATCCGCGTCGCGGCTATGCCGGTGACGGCGATGCCCGTTTCGAGGCGCTGGCGGGGGAGCCTTTCGAGGATTTTTCCTCCACCGAGGTGCGTCGGGCGCTGGCATCGGGCGACACCGATATGGTGCCGGAGGCGGTGAGAAATTACATAAAGGAACACAAATTATGGATCACGCAGAAGAAATCGCCAGACTGACGGCGGCCATTGAGGCGGAAGAGGGCAATGCGGCGCTCTATGTGGAGCGGGGCAAGCTGCACTTCCGTGCCCATGACTTCGGCAGCGCGCTCAACGACTTCAACACCGTGCTGCGCCTGGACGAGACCAATGCCGAGGTGATGCAGTACGTGAAGATGATCAACGAGATTCTGGAGTATCGCTGTACCGATTACTACAACCCGTGACGGACATCCTGGGTGGCGGAACAGCTGCCGGAGCCGGGCCGGTGGGGCGCGGCGGGGGAGACAAACGGAAAGAGAAGCATCGTTTTTTTGAAACAATCATGAAGAAACTGAATGTCGCGCTGATGGCCGGAGGCAACTCGTCGGAACGGGAGATTGCCCTGAACAGCGCGAAGATGGTCTACGAGGCATTCGACAAGGCCAAATACAATGTTTTCATCGTGGATGTCCACGGCCGCCAGTGGCTGTGTGACGGAGCCGGAGGCCGCAAGGTGGAGGTGGACAAGACCGACTTTTCGCTCCATCTGGGCGAGGACCGGCTGGCGTTCGACTACGCCTTTATCATGATCCACGGCACGCCCGGCGAGGACGGCAAACTGCAGGGCTACCTGGAGATGATGGGCATTCCCTATTCTACGTGCGACAGCGTGTCGTCCGTCGAGACGTTTGACAAGACGCTCTGCAAACGGGTCGTGGCCGAGGTCGAGGACCTCTGTCTGGCGCGCGAGGTGTTGATCCGCCGCGGCCAGCATCCCGACTGGCAGGCGATTGTCGATCGGCTGGGACTGCCGCTGTTCGTGAAGCCCAATGCGAGCGGCAGCAGTTGCGGCGTGACGAAGGTCAAGGAGGCTGCCCGGCTGGAGGAGGCCGTGGAGAAGGCCTTCACGGAGAGCGATGCCGTGCTGGTGGAGGAGTTCATTGCCGGCCGCGAGTTCGGGTGCGGCGTGCTGCTGACGGCCGAAGGGGCCCAGGCGCTGCCGGTGACCGAGATCGTGGCGCACAATGAATTTTTCGACTACGAGGCGAAATATACGGCCGGCAAGTCGGACGAGATCACGCCTGCGCCGATTCCGGCGGAGACGGCCGACCGGATCCGCCGTGCGGCCGTGCGTGCGGCCGAGGCCTGCCATTGCCGCGGTCTGGTGCGCGTGGATTTTCTCCTCACGCCCGATGACCGTATCTATATGATCGAAATCAACTCCGTGCCGGGCATGAGCAGCGGCAGCATTGTGCCGAAGCAGCTTGCGGCGGCCGGCATGAAGCTCTCGGACGTGCTCGACACCATCATTGCCGATACGTTGTGCAGACATTGATCGAGATCGACGGCCGCATCGTGGTGACCGACCTGCTGACCGAGCGCTTCTGCTGCGATCTGGGACGGTGCCACGGCATGTGCTGCGTGGAGGGCAATGCGGGAGCTCCGCTCGACGAGGAGGAACTGAAGGTGCTGGAGCGGGAATATCCCCGCTTCCGGGACGACATGACGCCCGAAGGACGCCGCGAGGCGGAACGTCAGGGACTCTACGTGATCGACGAGGAGGGGGACTACACCACGCCGCTGATCGGCGATGCGGACTGCATCTACGCCTACCGGGAAGGGGGCGTGACGCTCTGCGCCATCGAAAAGGCGTGGCGTGCGGGGCGGACTTCGTTCCGCAAACCGGTCTCCTGCCATCTCTATCCGATCCGGGTGACCCGTTTCGGCGACGGCAGCGAGGGACTCAACTACCACCGCTGGGAGGTGTGTGCACCGGCCCGCGAGCTGGGTCGCCGGCAGGGCGTGCGGGTGTACGAAGCGCTGCGGGAGGCCATCGTGCGCCGGTTCGGCGAGGCCTTCTACGACGAGATGAAGGCGGCGGCCGACTATCTGGACAATCATGAAAATCTGTAGAAAACGATGAACAACGGCAAATGGCTTTCCGGGTGGCTGGCTGTGGCGGCACTGGCCGCACTCCCCGCGGCGCTGGAGGCGGCAACGCCTGCCCCGACGCTGGAAGAGCTGCCCCGCCGGGCGATCGACACGCTCGATACGGCTGACGCGGGGATCAAGGTGGTGCTCTATACGAACAATACCTGGAGCTACTATTACACCGATCTGGACGAGCGGCTCGCACCGGCGACGTTCCGGGACCATTGGGTGACGGACAACATCTTCGCCTTCCGGGACGTCCAGCTGAAGGATCTGCCCAAGTCGGTCGAACTGAAGCTGATCGAACGGTATGAGGATTTCCATACGCCCGTACTGGGACGGGTCGGCTCGCGCTACGGCGTGCGGGGCCGCCGCCGCCATCAGGGGGTGGACATCTCCGTCGTTACGGGAGAGCCGATCTATGCGGCCTTCGGCGGCCGGGTGCGCTACGCGCAGTACAATACGGGCGGATACGGCAATCTGGTCATCCTGCGTCATCCGAACGGGTTGGAGACGTGGTACGGCCACCTGTCGCGCTGCAACGTGGCGCCGGGCGACTACGTGAAGGCCGGTACGGTCATCGGCTTCGGTGGCAGTACGGGGCGCAGCAGTGGACCCCATCTTCACTTTGAGGTGCGTTACAAGGATCAGGCGTTCGATCCCGAGCATCTGATCGACTTTGCCACGGGCGACCTGCGTTACCAGACCTTCGTGCTGAACCGTTCGGAGTTGAGCATCTATTCGCGGGCCACCGACGGTCTGGAGGAGAAGGTCGATTACGACGGTACGCTGCTGGCGGCCGATCAGGACGGCGAACTGACCTCCGAAGATATTCTGGACAACATCGAGGCTTCGCAGCGGGAGGCCGTGGCCCGCGAGAAGGCCAAGACGGATCCGTTGTACCACACGATCCGCAAGGGCGACTACCTGGGTAAGATTGCCCGGCAGTATGGTACGACCGTGCGGCGGCTGTGCCAGCTGAACAACATCACCGAGAAGACGATCATCCGGGCCGGTCACAAACTGCGGGTGCGGTAGCGAACGGCTTCGGGAGAAGAATTCGGGGAGGATGGCGCAGTCATCCTCCTTGTTTTATTTATGGTGTATGGCCCGCCGCCTGCGGATGAAAAATACCGTGTGAAAATGGCAGCCATATATTGTTGTGAAATAGTCTTTCTTTAAATATTTTTGGGACAAAAACAAGGACCGGCAGGAAATGACGGTTGCTGCGATCCGGCCGGTCCTTGCGGCCATCGGACGTGTGCCGTCGGAGCCGTCGGAGAAAAAGAGCAAAAATTACTTGACCTTATGAACAAATGGAGTCTGTTTGCCTGTCTGGCAGGCGTGTTGGCGATGGGGCCGGTTGTACGTCTTCCGTCGAGGATGTACGTTGTGAGGTGCGGCCCGCTGCCCTGCAGTTCGATCGGGCGGGGGGTACGGAGAGCATTGAAGTCGATGCCAGTGTGGCGTGGCAGTATGAGATGGAGGCTTCGGCCGAAACGTGGCTGACGGTCACGGCCGAGGCGGAGCGGCTGCTGGTCACGGCGGCGGAGAATCCGGCCGGTGATCGTCAGACAACGCTCCGGATCATTCCCGGGACCGAAGTGCTGCCCGTGCGGCAGGTGGTTATCGCCCAGCAGGGGGTAAAGCCGGAACTGGTGATCGGGAAACGGGAGGCGACCTTCTCGTGGAAGGCCTCCGAGACGTGCGTGATTGCCGTAGAGGCGGTCGGCGGTGTCTCGTCGTGGCGTGTGGAGGTGCCGGCCGAGGCGCAGCAATGGCTGTCGGTCGAGCAGCAGGTCGGCTTTTTCGTCTTGAGCACGACGGCCGACAATGAGCAGACGATGCGGACGGCCACGGTGAGGGTGACCTCTTCGGATGAGACGGTGGAGCCGGTAGCGATTGAAGTGCGCCAGCAGGGGGCACAGGAGGCCGAACCCCAGGTGCATTTGCGTACGGTGAATCTCCTGGCGGAAGGGGGCACGGCCCTGGCGATGACCTCCGACCGGAAATGGAATGGCTGGAGTTTCAGGGACGAGCAGAACCGGGTCGTGGAGCCGGACTGGCTGACGGTGTCCGAGTCGCGGGACGATGCGGGACAGTGGTGCCTGTCGGTGACCGCAGCGGCCAATGAGGCGGCCGCAGCGCGTCGGGTTATGCTGGGTGTCTCGTTTGCCGTTCAGGACCACTACGTCGATATGAACATGTCGATTACCCAGGCGGGTGCCGGTGAAGGTGAATGAGGACAGGTCGAACCAATAGCATTCAGAAAGCATGAAAGCAATCCATAAGATCTTGTGGCGGATCGGCGCAGGTTGCGGAGCCGCCCTGCTGGCCGCAGGCTGTACCACGAACGAGATGCACATGGAGGTCTCCTACGATCAGCTGCAATTCGGTGCGCAGGACAATGTCGCCCGCAATGTGAATGTGGCCGCCGACGGCGCCTGGAGCTGCGAGGTGGTGCCCGCCGAGGCGGCATCGTGGCTCGCGGCGACGAACGACAACAATGAGGTGCTGGTGGTGGAGGCGGTCGGCGACAACCGGTCGCTCGAACCGCGGCAGGCGCGGATACGGCTGCGCGATGCGGAGCATAATGCCTTGCTCAAAACCATTGCCGTGACGCAGGAGGCATGGCCCGAAGAGGCGGTATGGATCAGCACCGCGGAGGATGAACTGCTCTTCGGACCCGGGCCGAAGGATGAGGTGGTGCAGGTTGACGTAATGGACGGCGTGAACTGGACGGTCGAGGTGGCGCCCGAGGCGCAGCAGTGGCTGACCGCCGTACGCACCGGGGAGAAAGGCGTGCTGGTGCGGATTAAAGGCAACGACGGGGAGCAGATGCGTTGCGGCACGATTCAGCTCCGGACCACGGAGGTGGATGCGGAGCCGTGCCTCATCCGGGTCTATCAACTCTCCTGGGCGCAGGACAAGCTGGCCGTTGAGTTTGACGGCGGAGAACTCACCGCAAACGTCGGTCCGGAAGCGGGTGAGGAGACCTACTTCCGCATCAATTCGAGTTTCGTGAGCGGCTTCTATCAGGTTTACACCGCTACGGTGGCTCATGCGACCTTTGAAGAGGCGGTGCCGGTGTCGTGGCTGCGGGTGGAGCAGGTGAATGCCGACGAATCGCTGTGGCGTCTGCAGACAACGGAAGCCAATCGCAGCGCCGTCGCCCGGGAAGGGTTTGTGGTGCTGTATTGTACTTATAAGGTGGACAATCGGTCCGCTACCGTGATCTGTTCTGCTCGTGTGCAGCAGGCCGCTGCAGCGCAATAAGCTGTGGCAATCCATCGTGCAGCGAGGACAATTGTGGTAACGGAGGGGCCTCATCGCAGGATAGAGTCGTATAAGGCAAGCCGTCGTGCGATCGGATCGCACGACGGCTTGCCTTGTTTGGGCGGGACGTGTTATGGTCTGTCCGACGGCGCGGCAGGCGGGTCGGGCATCAGCCGGGCGGGCGACAGGTTGCGTGTGACGATCAGCAGCAGGGCGCCGCGCAGCACGATGAAGGAGACGAAGGCCAGCCAGATGGCATTGTTGCCCAGCGTGCCTACCGTGGCGTAGTAGAGCGCAAAATAGCAGGCGATGGCGATGAACATGGTGTTGCGCAGCATCTTGGTGCGGGTGGCGCCCAGCAGGATGCCGTCGATGAGGAAGGGCAGGCAGCCCGCCAGCGGGATGACGATGACCCAGCCGATGTAGTGGCGGGCGGTGGCGATGATCTCTTCCGAATCGGTGAAGATGGAGAGAATGGCCCGCCAGCCGGTCAGATAGATGGCCACGTAGAGCAGGGCGATGCCGAAGCTCCAGACCATCAGCCGTCCGATGGCTTCCTTCAGTCCGCTCCGGTTGCGGGCGCCAATGTAGCGGCCGGAGAGCGATTCGGCCGCATAGGCGAAGCCGTCGGACATGTAGGAGAAGAGGGTGAAGAGCTGCATCAGCAGCGTGTTGGTGGCCAGCACGTCGTCGCCGAAGCGTGACGAGGCGGCCGTGAAGAAGGTGTAGGCCGCCACGAGGCAGAGGGTGCGCAGGAAGATGTCCTTGTTGATGTGGAAGAACTGGGTCATGGGCTTCAGGCGCATGCTGGCCCGCCAGTCGATGTATTTGCGCAGGCGTCCGTAATTGACGCTCCAGAAGATCCACGAGGCGGCCACACCCGAATATTGGGCCACGACCGTACCCCATGCCACGCCTGCGATGCCCATGTCGTAGCGGAAGACGAACAGCAGGCTGAAGATGATGTTCACCACGTTGGAGATCAGCGAGACGACCATCGGGGTCTTGGAATTCTGCATGCCGATGAACCAGCCGTGGATGGCGAAGAGCGAGATGGAGGCCGGGGCGGCCCAGATGCGGGCGAAGAAGTAGTCGGCGGCCAGCCGCTGGGCGCCTTCGCTGCCCTGCATCAGCCGCAGGGCCAGGTTGCCGATGGGGTAGCGGAAGAGGATCAGCAGCACGGCCAGTACGATGGCCACCGTCATGGAGCGGACCAGGATGTGGGTGCATTCCCGCAGGTTGCGCGACCCGTAGGCCTGGGCGGTGATGCCGCTGGTACCCATGCGGAGAAAGCCGCAGGTCCAGTAGATCATGTTGAAGATGGTCGTGCCGATGCCGATGGCGCCGATGGCGGCCGCTTCGCCGAGCCGGCCGACGATGGCGGTGTCGATCATGCCCAGCAGCGGGATCGTGATGTTCGATATGATGTTTGGAATGGCGAGTCGGAGGATCCGCCGATTCATTTCCTGCATGCGAAAAGGGTTTGAAGTGGGTTTTCAAAGGGCAAAAATACCGCTTCCCGCCGAATCTTCTCCGGTTTGGGACGCCGATTTGTTTGGCCGGTTGCGTGGAAAATGCTTATTTTGCATGCTGGTCCGGCGGCGGGGAACCGCCCGGACGGAGAAAGTGAACCAATCGGATGCGATTATGAAAAAAGGATTGTTGCTCGTCGTAGCCCTGCTGGGTATTGTGTGCGGCGCCAAGGGACAGACGACCATGACCAAAAACAGCATCGTGCTGAGTGCCGGCGTCGGCATCGGCACCGCCCTGGATATCGGCCGCACGGTGGTGCCTCCGATCGTCTTTCAGGGCGAATACGGCGTGGTGGATCATCTGTTCGATGCGCACAGCGCGATCGGCGTGGGAGCCTGCATCGGCTATGCGGCGGGACAAAAGACGTATGACCGGCTGTTCTATCAATACATCAACAGCGTGCTGCTGGGGGTGCGGGGTACGTTCCACTATGAATTCGTGGAGCGGCTCGACACCTATGCCGGCATCATGCTGGGCGGCAACATCGCCAATACCCGCAATGAGGGTATCTGGCCCGGAGCCGGCAATCCGCCCCGCAACGGCGGCTTCGTGGGTGACTTCTATCTCGGTGCAAAATACTATGTGCTGCCCTATATGGCCGTTTACGGCGAGTTCGGCTTCGGCGTGGCCTATTTCACGCTGGGCGTGTCGTTCAAGTTGTAGCGCGGCAGAAAGACAAGTTGGCGGACGGGGTGCGGCGGCTGCCGCACCCCGCTGTTCATAATAAAAGGAATTGAAGTATGGAATCGCATTGGAAAGAGCTGCCCCTGGAACGGGCGCTGACCTTCATCGAGCCGGGGCCCGTTGTGCTGGTCACGACATTCGACGGCAAGCGGAACAATGTCATGACCATCTCGTGGACCATGGCGATCGATTTCGACCGGCACATCGTGCTGACGACCGGCTCGTGGAACTACTCCTTCGGCGCGCTGATGGAGCGTCGCGAGTGCGTGGTCTGCATTCCGCCCGCCGACATGATCGAAACGGTGGTGCGCATCGGCGACGTCAGCGGCGCCGATACGGACAAGTTCCGGCGTTTCGGACTGACGGCCCTGCCGGCCGCTACGGTCGCCGCACCGCTGATCGACGGCTGCATGGCCTGCCTGGAGTGCCGGGTGGTCGATCATGTCGAACCCTACGGTTTCGTCGTGCTGGAGGTGATGCGTGTGGTGGAGAATACCGCCTGCCGCGACCGGCGGATGGTGCATGCCGTCGGCGACGGCACGTTCGTGGCGGACGGGGAGCGGTATGACTGCCGGGCGCTCATGGCCGACAAACTGCCGCCCGGTCTGTAGCGACGCTCCGTGCGACGCCGGCCGCAGCCGAGGGGCCAACGGGGCCGGAATCAATCAATTTCGTCGATAGTTTTTTGATTGAACGAAAAATCATTATCTTTGCACGCCCGTAGAGTACGGGTACGGATCACAAATAATTACTAACAGGTATTTAAAAAACGTAAACAAAGTGGATTCACAGAGTTACAAAACAATCTCCGCTAACGCCAAGACGGTCAACAAGGAATGGATCGTCATCGATGCGGAAGGGGAGGTTTTGGGACGTCTTGCCTCGCAGGTGGCCAAGATCCTCCGCGGCAAGCACAAACCCAACTTTACGCCTCATGTGGATTGCGGTGACAACGTCATCGTTATCAACATCGACAAAGTAAGGTTCACGGGTAGAAAGATGACCGACAAGGTCTACACGAGACACACCGGCTATCCGGGAGGACAGCGTTTCACCAATCCGGTAGAGACCCTCAGAAGGAAGCCCGAATTCCTCCTGCAGCACGCCGTGAAAGGCATGTTGCCCAAGACGCGCCTCGGAGATGCGCTTCTCAGAAACCTCAGGATCTACGCCGGAGCGGAGCATCCGCATGCAGCGCAGAACCCCAAAACCGTCAAATTAAACGAGATTAAGTAGAAACTATGGAAGTTGTAAACACCGTAGGACGTAGGAAAGCTGCCGTTGCCCGCGTTTACGTGAAACCCGGCAAGGGAACCATTACCGTAAACCACAAGCCGATGGAGACCTACTTTCCGCTGGACATTTTCCAGTATGTCGTAAAACAGCCCCTGTTGGTGCTGGAGAACGCGGAAAGCTATGACATCACCATCAACCTTACCGGCGGCGGTATCCACGGCCAGGCTGAAGCTGCACGACTCGGCATCGCCCGTGCACTGATCGAGATCAACCCCGAATGGCGTACGATCATGAAGAAGAACGGATTCCTTACCCGCGACTCGCGTGAGGTTGAGCGTAAGAAACCCGGTCAGCCCGGCGCACGTAGGAAATTCCAGTTCAGCAAACGTTAATACGTCCCGACAAAGCACGGAAAAGGTTCTCAAATCGTACAGACTCTCCTGCGGGACGATTACTCGTACGGTTGCCTTTCCGCGGGAAATCCGCCGGACCGCCTGATCGCCTGATCGGCCGAGCGTTACCTGCGGATTGATGGAAAGAGAATTAAAATTAGAAAAACACAGACAGTAATGCCAAGAACAGATTTTAATCAGTTATTGGAAGCCGGAGTTCACTTCGGTCACCTGAAAAGAAAATGGAATCCCAAAATGGCTCCGTACATCTTCATGGAGAAGAACGGGATTCACATCATCGACCTTCATAAAACGGTGGTGAAAGTCGATGAGGCGGCTGCCGCCCTCAAACAGATCGCCAAGAGCGGTCGCCGTATCCTCTTCGTCGCTACCAAGAAGCAGGCGAAAGAGGTCGTAGCCGAAAAGGTGGCTACGGTCAACATGCCGTACGTTACCGAGCGCTGGCCCGGCGGTATGCTCACCAACTTCCCCACGATACGTAAAGCCGTGAAGAAAATGGCCACCATCGACAAGATGACGGCCGACGGCACTTACGACAACCTTTCCAAACGCGAGAAACTCCAGATCTCTCGTCAGCGTGCCAAACTGGAAAAGAACCTCGGTTCCATCGCCGACCTGACCCGTCTGCCCGCAGCCCTCTTCGTAGTGGACGTACAGAAGGAGCAGAATGCGGTGAAGGAGGCAAAACGCCTCAGCATCCCGGTATTCGCCATGGTAGATACCTGTTGTGATCCGACAGACATCGATTACGTAATTCCGGCGAACGACGATGCAACGAAGAGTATTGCCGTCATCATCGACGCGATGACGCAGGCGATTGCCGAAGGTCTGACCGAGCGCAAGCTGGAGAAGGACAAGGAGGCCGAGGAGGCCGCTGCTGCAGGCAAGGACAAAGAGGCAAAGCCCCGCATCCGCAAGTCGGTGAAGGTTGCTGCCAGCGAGGATTTCGCCGAGGAAGCAGCCGAGCAGCCCGCTGCCGAGGAGAAGAAGGAAGAGACGGCCGAATAATAAGGCGGTTCCTTGATACGTTAATACGAAACTACGGGGACGTGCCGCAGGCATCTTCCCGTAGTTCGGTTAAAGTGGCAGGCGAAAGCCCGTCGCTCCGGTGAAAATCCGGAACCAATAGAGTCAAACAACAAAAGGAGATTTTACTTATGGCAGAGATAAAACTTGCGGACGTAGCAAAGCTGCGCAAGATGACGATGGCCGGCATGATGGACTGCAAGAACGCACTTGCAGAGGCCAACGGCGACATGGATCGTGCCGTGGAGATCATTCGCGAAAAGGGTAAGCTCGTTGCCAGCAAGCGTGCCGACCGCAACGCATCGGAGGGTGTCGTTGTGGCTCACGTGGCCGGTACGAAAGCCTACATGCTGTGCCTGGCCTGCGAGACGGACTTCGTGGCCAAGAACGAAGGCTTCAGCAAGACGGCCAACGAGATTCTGGACATTGCCGTGAAGAACGACGTGGCCGACCTGGCTGCGCTGCTCGCTACGACGGAAGGCGGCCGCACGGTGGCCGACCTCGTTTCGGAGAAGTCGGGTCAGACGGGTGAGAAGGTGGAGATGCCTTTCTACGCACGCATCGAGGCTCCCTTCTGCGCCGCTTACGTGCACATCAACCACAAGGTGGGTGCCATGATCGGTTTCAACAAGGTTGTTCCGGACGAACTGGCACACGACATCGCCATGCAGGCTACGGCCATGGCTCCGGTAGCCATCAACGAGGCCGACTGCCCGAAAGAGGTGATCGAGAAAGAGCACGAGATCGGTCGTGAGCAGGCCCGTCTGGAGGGCAAGCCCGAGAACATGCTCGACCGAATCGCCGACGGCAAGGTGAAGAAGTTCCTCAAGGAGAACACGCTCTGGAACCAGGATTTCGTAAAGAATCCGAAGGAGAGCGTCGGCCAGCACATCCAGTCGATCGACAAGGAGGCGCAGGTTGTCGCTTACAAGCGTTTCTCGCTGAACGACTAATTACCCTGCGGATCCGTTTGCATGCGGGGCTGCTCCATTCGGAGCGGCCCCGTTTTGTTTTTTTGTGCTCCGGCGGAGAGGGTGTGGGGAGCGGGCGAAGGGTCGGCGGCGGGGCTGCGGTTGCGGACCGGCAGACAGGCGGGCAGGCAGGCAGCTTCATGGCTGTACGGTGCAATGGCGGCGCAGGAGTCGGGAAGAGGACGCAGGCGTGAGACGCAACCGTGAAACGGAAGAATGCGGGACGGGAACGGTGGCAGACCGGTCCGGCAGCCGTGGCCGCGGAAAACCGGCGGAGGTGGCGCAGGTCGCGGCAAGCGGAGATCGGGAGCCGGACGGGCCCGGACAGGCGGCGGGGATGGGTATGAAGTCAGCTGTTGGGTGGCGATAGCTGGCAGCCGGGGGATGCGTTGGCTGCGGTGCCGTCCGGTCCGTCTGGTGCGGAACGTTGTTGCGGGGGTGGTGTGCGGGCATGCGGTTTTGAGCAGACCGGTTCCGCTTTCGGAGATGTTTTCGTACCTTTGCAGACAAAGCTGTTCCGGCGGTGCGGTGCGTGCCGCCGGCAGCGAGAGAAAATCATTGGAAAAAGAGCTATGGCTATGCAGGAACTCAAGGGCGAGCAGGTCGTGCTGCACGACCGGACCTTCGACCGGTTCATTCCCTACGAGGAGCTTTGTGCCGTGACCGGCCGGTTGGCTGACCGGATCAATGCCGACTACCGGACGAACGATCGGCCGCCGATTATCGTAGGGGTGCTGACCGGGGCGTTCATGTTCTGCTCCGAACTGGTCCGTCGGATCACCGTACCGTGCGAACTGGCGTTCGTGCGGGTCTCCTCGTACAGCGGAACCGCTTCGACGGGCCACGTGCGCGAAGTGATGGGGCTGCAGGAGTCGATCTGCGACCGGGATGTCATCGTCGTGGAGGACATTGTGGAGACCGGACACAGCATGCACCGGCTGCTCGAACTGCTGGAGGTGCATCATCCCGCCTCGATCCGCACGGCCGTGCTGCTGGCCAAACCGTCGGCCCTGTGCGAACAGGTGCCGCTGGACTACGTGGGCATGGAGCTGCCGGAGGGATTTCTGGTCGGCTTCGGCCTCGACTATGACGGACTGGGGCGTAACCTGCCCGACATCTATCGCGAACGGGTATGACACGATCTCTGGAGGAGTTGATTGCGGCGGTAGGAGACGGCAGCCGGCTGCCCGTGGCCGAAATGTTCTATACGGTGCAGGGGGAGGGTGCCCATACGGGGTGTGCCGCCTATTTCGTGCGGCTGGGCGGCTGCGACGTGCGGTGCCCGTGGTGCGATGCCCGTTATACGTGGGAGGGCACCGATGCCCCGCTGACGGCGGTGACGGACGTGGCCCGGCAGGCTGCGGCCAGCGGAGCGCCGGCCGTGGTCATCACCGGCGGGGAACCGACCCTCTTCCCGCTCGAGCCGCTGACCGGGGCGTTGGCGGCGGCCGGACTGCAGGTGTGGATGGAGACCTCGGGTACCCACCTGCCCGACGGACGCTTTGACTGGATCTGCCTTTCGCCCAAACGGCATCGTCCGCCGCTCGGGGAGGCGTGCCGCATGGCGGACGAACTGAAGGTGGTGGTCGGCACGGAGGAGGATCTGGCCTGGGCGGAGACGTGTGCCGGGCGTGTGCGGCCCGACTGCCGGTTGTTTCTGCAGCCCGAATGGGGGCGGCGGACGGAGGCCATGGCGCTGATCGTGGCGTATGTCAAGGCGCACCCCCGCTGGCGCATCTCGCTCCAGACGCACAAATACATGGATATTCCTTAAGGAACGGCGGATATGTTGAAGAAATTCTGGCAGAAATACCGGATCGGCTGTGTGATTACGATCGCCTTTGTGCTGATCGTCACGGTCTTTTCGAAGAATACGGTGATTGAGGCGATGGCCATCCGTCATCGGATCCGCGTCATGCACCGCGAGCAGATGCGCTACCGCGAGCAGGCGCGCGAGGACAGCACGTTTCTGGAGATGCTCAAGCACGACTGGTTTCTGGAAAAGTATGCCCGCGAAACCTACTACATGAAGGAGCGGGGCGAGGAGATCTATCTGGTCGAATAAACAAAACGGGAGGAAAACGATGAAACTTCTGATTCTGAACGGGCCCAACCTCAATCTGTTGGGACGGCGCGAACCCGAAATATACGGCACCGAGGGATTCGGCGGCTATCTGGCCGTGCTGCGCGAGCGGTATGCCGGATGCGGCGTGACGCTCGACTACATGCAGTCCAACATCGAAGGCGAACTGATCGACCAGATCCAGGGGGCCGACGGCCGTTACGACGGCGTGATTCTCAATGCTGGCGGCTATACCCACACGTCGGTGGCGCTGGCCGATGCGATCCGCGCGGTGGAGGTGCCGGTGGTGGAGGTGCACGTCTCCAATATCTTTGCCCGCGAGAGCTACCGCCATGTCTCGCTGACGGGGGCCGCCTGCCGCGGTTCGGTGAGCGGCTTCGGGCTCGACTCCTACCGGCTGGCCGTGGAGAGTTTCCTGCGCTGACGGCGGAGCGGGGGTGTGAGGCCGGCAGCGGAACGGCCTGCGGAAGAGCAATGCAACGGAGGAAAGGATGGAACTGAAGAAACATGTGGTGAAAGGAATGGCCTGGACCTTCTTCGAGAAGGTCGGCACGACCGTCATCCAGATGCTCGTCGGCCTGGTGCTGATGAGTTTCCTCTATCCGGACGACTACGGTACGGTGCAGATTCTGGTCGTCTTTACCTCCGTGTGTGCCGTTTTTGTGGACAGCGGCTTCTCGGCCGCGCTGATCCGGCGGCGGGAGGTGGCCCAGCAGGAGTACTCCGCCGTTTTCTTCTTCAATGTGCTCACGGCCGTGGGCATGTATCTCCTGCTGCTGGCGATTACGCCGACGCTGGCCCGCTACTACCATGCCCCCGTCATGCTGCAGCTGGCCCCCGTGCTGTTTCTGCTCGTGCCGGTCAATTCGCTGGCCAATATCCAGAATACGCTGCTGATCCGCAACTTCGGGTTCAAGACCATTTCGCAGTACACGCTGTGGGGAACCGTCGTGGGCGGTGCGGCGGCCGTGGCCATGGCGGTGGCCGGATGCGGCGTGTGGTCGCTGTTGGGGCAGCGGCTCGTCACGCCGGCCGTCAAGTCCTTCCTGATGTGGTTCCGCAGCGACTGGCGGCCGTCGGGACGCGTCTCGCTCCGTCCGCTGCGCCCCATGCTGGGCTACAGCTCGCGGCTGCTGCTGAGCGACATCACCAATACGATCTATGCCAACATCTCGGAACTGTTCATCGGCCGCATGTACACCAAGGAGGCGCTCGGCTACTACAACCGCGCCAAACAGTATAAGGACATGCCGGTGAGCGCCGTGATCACCTCCGTGCAGAACGTCACCTTCCCGGCCCTCTCCCAGTTGCAGGACAATCCCGAGAAGATGCGTCTCAGCGCCCACCAGGTGGTTGTGGTGATGAACTTTCTGATCTTTCCCGTCATGTTCGGGCTGATCGGCATCGTCTATGACTTTATCGACGTCTTCCTGCCCGAACGGTGGCTGCCGATTGTGCCCTATTTCCGGATCCTGTGCCTGTCCGGACTTTTTGCGCCGCTCTCCGTGGTGTCGTACAATATTCTGAAAATCAAAAGCGACGGCAAACTGATCTTCCGGCTCGAGATGGTCAAGAAACTGCTGGCCACCGTTGTACTGGCGGTGACGATCCCCATCAGCGTGAAGGCCATCGCGTGGGGCCAGACGGTGATCTATCTTTCCGATGCGCTGCTCAATCTGCTCGGAGCGGGACGTTACCTCCACTGGACGGTATGGCAGCGGGCCAGGGCCACCTCGCCCTATCTGGCGCTGTCGGTGCTGATGCTGGCCGCCGTGTGGGGCGTGCGCACGCTGCTGCTCGGCCATGTGGCACTGTGGGTGGTGCTGATTGCAGAGATCGTGGCCGGCGGGGCGGTCTATGTCGGACTGGCCATGCTCTTCCGGCCGGAGGGGTGGCGCGAGGTGCGGCTCATTCTGGCGCAGGGACTGGCCGAACGGTTCCGCCGGTAGCCCGCCGGTGTGGCGGCCCTCCGCCGACGTGGCAGTCCAAAACTGACATCGTGTCGTACTGCAGGTCGTGGCATGCGGTTTGAAGAGGAAACTTTCGTTTTCCGAAACAAACAAAAACACGACATATTATGCAGAACGGAACCATTGGGGTAACCACAGAAAACATATTCCCCATTATCAAGAAATTCCTCTATTCCGACCACGAGATTTTCCTCCGCGAGTTGGTTTCCAACGCCGTGGATGCCACGCAGAAACTGCGTACGCTGGCTACGGCGGGTGATTTCAAGGGCGAGCTGGGTGATCTGACCATCCACGTGACGGCCGATTCGGAAGCCCGCACGCTGACCATCTCCGATGCCGGTATCGGCATGACGGCCGAGGAGGTCGAGAAGTACATCAACCAGATCGCCTTCTCCGGCGCCGAGGAGTTCATGGCCAAGTACAAGAACCAGGCCATCATCGGCCACTTCGGCCTGGGCTTCTACTCCGCCTTCATGGTGGCCGACAAGGTCGAGATCGTCACGCAGTCCTGGCACGAGGAGGCACCGACGGTGGTCTGGTGCTGCGAGGGCAACCCCTCCTTTACGATGACCGAGCGCGAGGAGAAACGCCGCCGCGGTACGGACATCATCCTGCACCTGAGCGAGGACTGTGCCGAATTTGCCGACGAGACCCGCATCCGCGGCATGCTGCGCAAGTACTGCCGCTTCCTGCCGGTACCGATTGCCTGCGGCAAGGAACAGGAGTGGAAGGACGGCAAGTACGTCGATACGGACAAGGACTACATCGTCAATGACACCGATCCGCTGTGGATGCACAAGCCGGCCGACGTGAAGGAGGAGGAGTACCGCGACTTCTACCGCAAGCTCTATCCGGGCAGCGACGATCCGCTCTTCTGGATCCATCTGAACATCGACTATCCGTTCCATCTGACGGGTATCCTCTATTTCCCGAAGATCCACAACAACTTCGAGATTCAGAAGAACAAGATCCAGCTCTACTGCAACCAGGTCTATGTGACCGATTCGGTGGAGGGCATCGTGCCGGAGTTCCTTACGCTGCTGCACGGTGTGATCGATTCGCCGGACATTCCGCTGAACGTATCGCGCAGCTACCTGCAGAGCGACAGCAACGTGCGCAAGATCTCGGGCTACATCACCCGCAAGGTGGCCGACAAGCTGAACGAACTCTTCACCGGCAAGCGCGAGGAGTACGAGAGCAAGTGGGATGATCTGAAGATCTTCATCGAGTACGGCATCGTGACGGACGAGAAGTTCGCCGAGAAGGCCGAGAACTTCATGCTGCTCAAGAATACCGAGGGCAAATACTTCACGCTGGAGGAGTACCGCGCCAAGATCAAGGAGCAGCAGACCGACCGGAACGGCACGCTCGTATGCCTCTACACAGAGGATGCCGTCGGACGGTACAGCTTCGTTGAGGCGGCCCACGGAAAGGGGTACGACGTGCTGCTGATGGACGGCCAGCTCGACAACCACTTCATTAGCTGGTGCGAGAACAAGCACAAGGACCTGCGGTTCGTGCGTGTCGATTCGGACGTCGTGGAGCGGCTGATCGACAAGGATACCAACCTGACCCTTTCGCTGAGCAGCGAACAGCAGGAGATCATGCGTCCCGTTTTCGAGAGCCGCCTGCCTTCGGACAAGAAGGCCATGTTCACGGTGGACTTCGAGGCGATGGCGCCGACCGATGCGCCGGTGGTCATCACCCAGGACGAGTACATGCGCCGTATGAAGGAGATGGCGGCCATGGGAGGCGGCATGAGCGCCTTCTACGGTCAGATGCCCGACAGCTACACCGTGGCCGTGAACGGCAACCATCCGCTGGTGATCGACGTGCTGGAGGATGTCGAGAAGGCCTACGGCGACGACCTGAAGAAGGTGGACGGCGAGATTGCCGAGGTGCGCAAACAGCAGAACGCCCTGGCCGAACTGCTGAAGGACAAGAAGGAGGCCGACCTCTCGGCCGAGGAGAAGGAGCAGCGCGAGCAGCTCGACAAACGGGCCGAGGAGTTGCGCTCGCAGCGTGACGGCCGGCTGCGCGAGATCGGCGGCAAGAACGAGATTGTCAAACAGCTGATCGACCTGGCTCTCCTCTCGAACGGCATGCTGAAGGGTGAGGCGCTGGCCGCCTTCATCAAACGTAGCGTCGATCTGATCGGCAAATAACGGGCCGACGGACGGATGAAACGATCCGGAACGATTCCGCAAAGAATCGTTCCGGATTTTTTTGTGTCCGGCCTTCAGGGCGGCTGCGGGGACCGGCTGTACGAAGCGGGTCGGGCGGCGGACGGGTCGGCACCGGCACCGGGGCGGTTGTCGGCCGGCCGGGCATAATGTATCTCTTTTATCCTTACCTTTGCGAACTGCCCCGGGAACAGGAAGCCGCCGAGCGCGATCGGCACCGGTCGGGTGACCGACCCGCTTTCCGGAGAGGCCCGATGTTGTTTTAAAAAATGCGGTTTTTGATTTATGGCTAAGGATCGTCTTGTCTCACCGAGCTATTGCCTGATTCTGGCAGCGAACTTCCTGCTCTACTTCGGCTTCTATCTGCTGATGCCCGTCTTTCCGTTCTATCTGACGGAGTTTTTCCAGACCAGCAGCTCCATGATGGGTTTCGCCCTGTCGTGCTACACGATCGCCGCACTGCTCATCCGGCCCTTCTCGGGCTACCTGCTCGATACGCTGGCCCGCAAGCCCCTCTATCTGGTGGCCTATTTCATCTTCATGAGCATCTTTGCCGGCTACATGGTGGCCGGTACGCTGACCGTTTTCATCATCCTGCGCATCGCCCACGGTCTGGCCTTCGGCACGGTGACCGTGTCGGGCAACACGCTGGTGATCGACATCACCCCCTCCTCGCGCCGCGGCGAGGCGCTCGGCTATTACGGCCTGGCCAACAACATCGCCATGTCGGTCGGCCCGATGGTGGGCCTCTTCATGCACGATGCGGGGCTGAGCTTCAACGTGCTCTTCACCGGGGCCCTCTGCTCCTGCGTGCTGGGCCTGATCTGCGCCTCGCTGGTCAAGGCGCCCGTCAAGCCTACCGTGCCGAAGAAGGAGCCCATTTCGCTCGACCGTTTCTTCCTGGTGAAGGGCATTCCGGCCGGTCTCGACCTGCTGCTGCTCTCGATCCCCTACGGCATGACGACCACCTACGTGGCCATGTATGCCCGCCAGATCGGCATCACCAGCGGTACGGGACTCTTCTTTACGCTGATGGCCACCGGTATGGCCGTTTCGCGGATGTTCTCCGGACGCCAGGTGGACAAGGGGCGTATCGTGGCGGTCATCTCGCTCGGTATCTATCTGGCATGTATCTGTTTCTTCTCATTGTCGGGGTGCAAGTGGCTGATGGGCGAGGTGCCCCATGTCGGACGGTTCGTCTTCTTCGGCAGCTCCCTGCTGCTGGGCGTGGCGTTCGGTACCATGTTCCCCGCCTTCAATACGCTGTTCGTCAATCTGGCCCCCAACAACCAGCGCGGTACGGCCACTTCGACCTACCTCACCTCGTGGGATGTGGGCATCGGCGCGGGCATGCTGATCGGTGGCTACATCGGCCAGATCAGCACGCTGAACATGGCCTACCTGTTCGGCGCCTGCCTGACGGTCGTCTCCGCCCTGTTCTTCCATTTCAAGGTGGGCCCCCATTTTGAACGGAACAAACTGCGTTAGGGTATGATGCGGACGATGCGACGCTATGGCGTGATCGGGTGGCTGGCGCTGCTGTGGTGCGTGGGGTGTGCGGCCCGTCCGGCCGATCCCGAACCGGTCCCCGCGGCGCCCGACTATGCCGACCCGCAGATGTGGTACCGCACGGAGTCGCCCGTGACGGAGCGACGGGCCGATGTCTTCTACATCCTGCCCACATGCGTCTGGGACTGGCAGGATGAAGCGGGGCGGACGGTACACTATGCCGATCCCCGCGATCCGGCGCAGCGGGAGGCGATGCGCCCCTCGTATGAGCTGGCGGCTTCGATTTTCGGCGTGCGGGGCGCCTGCTTCGCCCCCTATTACCGTCAGATCACGCTCGATTCGTGGATGGCGGGCGAGGAGACCATCGAGCGGCGTTTCGGGGTGGCCATGGGGGACATCCGTGCCGCCTTTGCCCGTTTCATCCGCGAAGAGTCGGCGGGTCGGCCTTTCGTACTGGCCGGATTCAGCCAGGGAGCCAAGGGGGTGGTCGAACTGTTGCGCGAACTGCCCGATTCGCTGGCCGAACGGCTCGTGGCTGCCTATGTGATCGGCTATCGGGTGACGGAGGAGGATCTGGCCGCATCGGCGGCAATCCGTCCGGCCACAGGGGCCGACGGGGCGGGCGTGACGGTCTGCTACAACTCCGTGGCCGATGAGTCGGCCATCTGTCCCGTACTGTCGCCCAGCCGGTTGTGCATCAACCCGCTGAACTGGCACACGGACGGTGAACCGGCCCCGCTGAACGACACGGTGACGGTGCGGGTCGATTCCCGGCACGGGGTACTGCTGGTCGAGGGCTTCGATCCGGAGGCGTATTACGTGCCGTCGCTGGGGGCGCTCTTTCCCGTCGGGAACTATCATCTGCAGGAACTGTTCTTCTACCGCGATGCGCTCGCCGCGAACGTCGCCCTCCGCACGGAGGCGTGGTACGATCGCCGCGGGGAGTGAGCCGGGCGGGCGCCGAATCCTGCCGGAAACACTGCGGAGCGGCGGTCGGGTGAATTTGTTTCTGATTTTCTTCGGTTTATCGCCGAAAAGATATATCTTTGCGCGTTCTTTCCCGTGAGGGAAGTCTACCCATAAAGTCTAACACTTCAGCGTAGAAAACATTTTTTAATCAACATGGAAGAAAACAAAGTAATCGAGGGCGTGGCCGAGCAGGCTGCTCCCGAGGCAAAACCCGCGAAGAAGGTCTCCAACGAGGACTTCAACTGGGATGCGTTCGAGCATGATCTCGACGTGTACGGCATGCCCAAAGAGGAGGTCGAGAAGAAGTACGACGAGTCGCTCTCCAATGTACAGGTAGGCGAGGTAGTCGAGGGTACCGTAGTAGGCATCACCAAACGTGAGGTGATCGTCAACATCGGCTACAAGTCCGAAGGTATCATCCCGATCTCGGAGTTCCGCTACAATCCCGAACTGGCCGTAGGCGAGAAGGTGGAGGTGTACGTTGAGAGCGCCGAGGACAAGAAAGGCCAGCTCGTGCTGTCGCACAAGAAAGCCCGTCAGCTCAAGTCGTGGGATCGCGTAAACCAGGCCCTCGAGAACGACGAGATAATCAAGGGTTACATCAAGTGCCGCACCAAGGGCGGTATGATCGTCGACGTATTCGGCATCGAGGCCTTCCTGCCGGGTTCGCAGATCGACGTGAAACCGATCCGCGACTACGACATGTACGTGGACAAGACCATGGAATTCAAGGTGGTCAAGATCAACCAGGAGTTCCGCAACGTGGTCGTTTCGCACAAGGCCCTCATCGAGGAGGAGCTCGAGGCCCAGAAGAAGGAGATCATGTCCAAACTCGAGAAGGGTCAGATCCTCGAGGGTACCGTCAAGAACATCACCTCCTACGGCGTATTCGTCGACCTGGGCGGCGTAGACGGTCTGATCCACATCACCGACCTCAGCTGGGGCCGTGTGAACCACCCCGAGGAGATCGTCAAACTCGATCAGAAACTCAATGTCGTTATCCTCGACTTCGACGATGCCAAGAAGCGTATCGCACTGGGTCTGAAACAGCTGACGCCCCATCCGTGGGAGGCGCTCGATCCGAACCTCAAGGTGGGCGACATCGTTACCGGCAAGGTAGTCATGATGTACGACTACGGTGCGTTCATCGAGATCGCTCCCGGCGTGGAGGGTCTGATCCACGTATCGGAGATGTCCTGGAACCAGCACCTGCGTTCGGCTCAGGACTTCATGAAGATCGGCGACGAGGTGAAGGCCGTGATCCTGACCCTCGACCGTGCGGAGCGCAAGATGTCGCTCGGCATCAAACAGCTCACCCCGGATCCGTGGGAAGGCATCGAGGAGCGTTATCCGGTAGGTTCGCGTCACACCGCCAAGGTGCGCAACTTCACCAACTTCGGTATCTTCGTTGAGATCGCCGACGGTATCGACGGTCTGATCCACATCTCCGACCTGAGCTGGACCAAGAAGATCAAACATCCGGCAGAGATCACCCAGATCGGCGCCAACATCGACGTTGTCGTACTGGGTATCGACAAGGAGAACCGCCGTCTGAGCCTCGGCCACAAACAGCTCGAGGAGAATCCCTGGGGCGAGTTCGAGAGCAAGTTCCCGGTAGACTCGATCCACGAGGGTACGATCACCGAGATCACTGACCGCGGTGCCGTAGTTTCGCTGGGTGACAATGTGGAGGGCTTCGCTCCTTCGCGTCAGCTCGTGAAAGAGGACGGTACGACCGCCAAGGTAGGCGAGACGCTGCCCTTCAAGGTGACCGAGTTCTCGAAGGTAACGCGCCACATCACCCTCTCGCACACCCGCGTCTTCGAGGATGCCCGTCGTGCCGAGGAGAAGGCCGCCAAGGACGAGAAGCGTGCCGCAGCCGATACTGCCAAAGCCAGCGTGAAGAAGATCAACGCTTCGGTTGAGAAGACGACGCTCGGCGACATCACCGGTCTGGCCGAACTGAAGGCTCGCATGGAAGAGGCCGAGAACGAGAAGAAGTAATCCAAATAGACCATTTTGGATCGGGACGGAAGGGGGAAATCCCTTTCCGTCCCGATTGTATTCGGGTCGGTAGGGTCCGGACTGCGGAGCCGATCCGAGCCAAACGAACGAACTGCACTACCCATGACTTTCAAAGTGATCGTACTCGGAACCGGGTCGGCCAAGCCGACGCTTTGCAGACATCATGCTGCTCATGTGCTGAACGTGCATGAGCAGTTTTATTTGATTGACTGCGGGGAGGGAACCCAGCTCCGGCTGCTGGAGTGCGGCATCAATCCGATGCGGCTCAACGGGGCCTTCATCTCCCATCTGCACGGCGACCATGTGTACGGCCTGTTCCCGCTGCTCTCCACGCTGGGACTGATGGGGCGCAAGACGCCTTTTACGGTCTATGCGCCGGCGCCGTTCGGCGAAGTGATCGAGGGCCACTACCGCTATTTCGATACCAACCTGCCTTTCGAGATCATCTACCGGGAGGTGGACACGCGCAAACATGCCCTGCTGTATGAAAATACCGTGATGGAGGTGTGGAGTCTGCCGCTGCGCCACCGGGTGCCGGCGGCCGGTTACCTGTTCCGCGAGAAGGTGCCGCCCCTGAATGTCCACAAGGAGGCGATCGACCGTTACGGGCTGGGCATTGCCCAGATTACGGCGGCCAAGCGGGGCGAAGATGTGGAGCTGGCGGACGGCACCGTCGTTCCGAACGGCGAGCTGACCTACCGTCCCTATGAGCCGCGGGCGTATGCCTATTGCAGCGATACGCTCTACTCGGCCAAGGTAGCCCGGCTGGTGCAGGGGGTCGATCTGCTCTACCACGAGGCAACGTTTGCGACGGCCGACAAGGCGGTGGCACGTGAAACGGGCCATTCGACGGCGGCTCAGGCGGCCAAATGTGCCGCCCAGGCGGGGGCGGGCCGGTTGCTGCTCGGTCACTTTTCGTCGCGCTACAAGGAGCTGGACGAACTGCTGGAAGAGGCGCGTGCGGTGTTCCCGGCCACGGAGATTGCCCGGGAGCTGAGCGCCTACGACATTCCGGTCAAACGTACCGTCGAGCCGTAGGGGTTGGCTCGTCCGGTATCTGGAACAATCAGCATGAATGGTTTGGAAGAGAAGGTGACGATCCGGGCCCTGCAGCCGGAGGAGTATCCCCTGTTGGCCGATCTGCTCTACGAGGCGATTTTCGTGCCGGAGGGAGCGGAGGTGCCTCCGCGTGCGGTTGTGCACGACCCCGCGCTGAGCGGCTATTGGGCTGCATTCGGCAGTCGGCCGGGCGATCGGGCCCTGTGTGCCGTCGCTCCCGAAGGGGTGGTCGGTGCGGTCTGGGCACGTCGGATGCGGGGGTATGGCTTTGTGGCGGACGATGTGCCGGAGCTGGCCATGGCTCTATGGCCGGCCTGGCGGGGACGCGGTCTGGGGACCCGTCTGCTGCAGGCCTTGCTGCAGGCCTTGCTGCGGCAGTTGCGCGGCGAGGGGGGCGGCAGGTGTCTCTTTCCGTCCAGCGGGCCAATCGGGCGGCCTGGCGGCTGTATGAACGGAACGGTTTCCGCATCGTGCGGGAGGAGCAGGGCGAGTGTATACTGGTCCGCGATCTCGACTGCGGCGTGGAAATGAATGGCAAACGGAAATAATGGAAGCGCAGAACGGACAGGAGGTATTGTCGTCGGAACAGATCCGGCGGGAGGCGGCCGCGGTCGGCTTTGACCGGTGCGGCATCTGCCCTCCGAGGCATTTCGAGGCGGAACGGCGTTTCTTTGAGGGGTGGCTGGCGCGTGGCTGCGATGCCGGGCTGGGCTATCTGCGCCGGAACGTGGACAAGCGGTTTGATGTGGCGGCGCTGATGCCCGAAGCGCGCAGCGTGATCGTCTGTGCCGTGGCCTACCGCAACGGGACGAGTCTCGGCTACGGCGAGGTGCCCGGCGTGCCGAAGGTGGCCTCCTATGCCCGCAGCGTCGATTACCATAGCTCGATCAAGGCCATGCTGGCCGAACTGGCCGAACGGCTCGGACTGAAGGTGCGGGGCATTCGCTTCCGTACCTTTACCGATACGGCCCCCCTGCTGGAGAAACGGCTGGCCGTTGAGGCGGGGCTGGGTTTTATCGGGCGCAACAAACTGCTGATCGTGCCCGGCCTGGGGTCGTTCGTGCTGCTGGGGGAACTGGTCGTCGACCGACCGGTCGACCGGTATGATGTGCCGCAGCCGGTCGGGGCAGGGTGCGGCGTCTGTCACCGTTGCGAGGAGGCCTGTCCGACCGGGGCGTTGACGGCCGGTGGGCTGGATGCACGCCGGTGCATTGCCCGGCTGACCATTGAACGCGATCCGGCGACGGTACCTGAACTGGCGGCAACGGCTTCGCTCGATACGGCGGGTTGGATCTTCGGTTGTGATGTCTGTCAGAGTGTCTGCCCCCATAACCGGCACGTGCCGCTGTTCCGCAACGAGCGGTTCCGGCCGTTGTTCGATCCGGCTGCGATGACGGCGGACCGGTGGCTGGCGATGTCGGAGGAGCAGTTTGAAAAAGAATTCGGCGCAACGCCGATGGCGCGCGCCGGATTGGATCGGATCAAACGCTTGCTGCGCGGCCGGTAGGGGCGGTTATGCCTCGGCCGTGGACTCGGTTTCGGATGCGGACGGGGAGGAGGCGGGTGCCTCGTCGGAGCGGGGAGCGGCCGGAACGATGAAGAGTTCGTCCATGGCCTCGAGCGGCGTAGGCGTCACCTCGCAGGCACCGATGGCATGCGGCAGCACCAGGTAGATGCGGTTGCCTTCCCGTTTCTTGTCGGCCCGGATGTAGGTCAGCAACTGGCGGAAGTCCGCCGGACATTCGGTCGGGAGGCCCAGGTGTTCGATCGTGCGGCGAATCCGTTCGGCCGTTTCGGCAGCCAGGAGTCCCTGGCGTGCGGCAGCCTGGCAGATGACCACGATGCCGACCGCCACCGCCTCGCCGTGGGAGAGGGTCGAAACGCTCTTCTCCATTGCATGGGCAAAGGTGTGACCGAGATTCAGCTTGCGCCGCTCGCCGTGTTCCCGCTGGTCATGTTCGACGATGGCCATCTTGACGCGGATCGAACGGACGATGATTTCGCGCAGCAGCGCCTTGTCGTTGCGGATCTCCTCGAACGTGTGGCGCTCGGTCAGTGCAAAGAGCTCCGGATCGCCGATGATGGCCGTCTTGACCACTTCGGCCAGTCCGGCGCGGAAATCCCGGTCGGAGAGACTGCCCAGCAGATCGGGGGCGCAGAGCACGAATTCGGGCTGGTTGAACGTACCGATGATATTCTTGTAGCCATCCAGATTGACGCCGTTCTTGCCGCCGATGCTGGCATCGACCTGGGCCAGCAGGGTGGTGGGCAGGAAGCCGAAGCGGACGCCGCGCATGTAGGTCGAGGCGACGAAGCCGGTGATGTCCGTCACGATGCCGCCGCCCATGCCCACCAGAAAGGTGCTGCGGTCGGCTCCCATGGCCAGCAGCTGGCGGTAGACCTCTTCGATCTTGACAAACGTCTTGCTGCTTTCGCCCTGGCCGATGACAATGTGGTCGTAGGCGTTGATGAATGCCAGGTTGTTGACGTGTACCTTCGCGTCGGTGATGATGATGACGCGGGAGACCTGCTCGGGGAGCAGGCCGGCGAATTCCTCCTGCGCCGAGCCGATGACTATGCGGGACCGGACGCCCTCGTCACATACGATATCGATAACGTTCTCCATGAATCTGTTTCTCGGATGGGGATACAAAGATAATGCGTTTCGGTGAGTACCGGTAGAGGCGTCGGGGAATTTTTTCGCGCTGCAGAAGCCTGCTCCGGCAGGGAGGGAAAGAATAAAATAGGGGATTTATTCGTATCTTTGCACCCTAATCGGGTCGGCGGTCGCGCCGCGATCGCTGCGTCGTTGTAACCTGTTGCCGGACAGGACGATCGTCTCTGCGTCGCGGCTTATATACGGAAAGGAGTTTTTATGCGAAAGTTGCGTAATATCGCCATCATCGCGCACGTTGACCACGGTAAAACCACCCTGGTCGATAAAATGATTCTGCAGGGCCACCTGCTTCGCAATGCGTCCGCTGCGGGCGAATTGATCCTCGACAACAACGATCTGGAACGGGAGAGAGGCATTACGATTCTCTCCAAAAACGTTTCGGTGACCTACAAGGATTATAAGATCAACATCATCGACACCCCCGGCCACTCCGATTTCGGCGGCGAGGTGGAGCGTGTGCTGAACATGGCCGACGGCGTGCTGCTGCTGGTGGATGCCTTCGAGGGTACGATGCCGCAGACCCGCTTCGTGCTGCAGAAGGCCCTGGCGCTCGGCAAGAAGCCGATCGTGGTCATCAACAAGGTGGACAAGCCCAACTGTCGTCCGGAATTTGTGAACGAACAGGTGTTCGATCTGATGTTCTCGCTCAATGCGAACGAGGATCAGCTCGACTACCGCACCATCTACGGCAGCGCCAAGCAGGGGTGGATGTCGCACAAGTGGAACGAGAAGACGGACAGCATCACGCCGCTGCTGGATGCCATCATCGACGACATTCCCGAACCGGCCTACGTGGAGGGTACGCCCCAGATGCTGATTACGTCGCTGGAGTATTCGCCCTATGTGGGCCGGATCGCCATCGGCAAGGTGACCCGCGGTACTCTGCGGGCCGGCATGAACGTGACGCTGGCCAAGCGCGACGGCAAGACGATGGTCAAGACCAAGATCCGCGACCTGATGACCTTCGAGGGACTGGGCAAGAGCAAGGCCGAGGAGGTTCCCTGCGGCGAGATCTGCGCCGTGGTGGGTATCGAGGGATTCGAGATCGGCGACACGATCTGCGACTATGAGAATCCCGAGCCGCTGGAGCCGATTGCCATCGACGAGCCGACGATGAGCATGCTCTTTACGATCAACGACTCGCCCTTCTTCGGCCGCGACGGCAAGTACGTTACCTCGCGTCACCTCAAGGAGCGTCTCGAGCGGGAGCTGGAGAAGAACCTGGCCCTGCGCGTCGAGCCCGGAGCGACGGCCGACAGTTTTATCGTGTACGGCCGCGGCGTGCTGCACCTGTCGGTGCTGATCGAGACGATGCGTCGCGAAGGTTACGAGTTGCAGGTGGGCCAGCCGAAGGTTATTATCAAGGAGATTGACGGGCGCAAGTGCGAGCCGGTCGAGGAACTGACCATCGACGTGCCCGACGAATATGCCGGCAAGGCGATCGAAATGACCACGAAACGCAAGGGTACGCTGGTGAACATGGTGGCTGACAACGGCCGGACGAAACTGGAGTTCGATATTCCCTCGCGCGGCATCATCGGTCTGCGCAGCAACCTGCTGACCGCGACGGCCGGCGAAGCGGTCATGGCGCATCGGTTCAAGGATTTCGAACCCTACAAGGGGGAGATCGAGATGCGTACGAACGGTTCGCTGATTGCCATGGAGACGGGGCAGGTCTATGCCTACGCCCTCAACAAGCTGCAGGATCGTGGCCGCTTCTTCGTGGAGCCGGGCGACGAGATCTACTGCGGACAGGTGGTGGGCGAGAGCACCCGCGAGGGCGACATTACCATCAACCTTACCAAGTCGAAGAAACTGACCAACATGCGCGCCAGCGGTTCGGATGAGAAGATGAACATCGCTCCGGCGGTGATCTTCTCGCTGGAGGAAGCGCTGGAATATATCCGCGAGGATGAATATGTGGAGGTGACGCCCAAGGCGATGCGTCTGCGCAAGATCATTCTCGACGAGACGGAACGCAAACGGGCTGCCCGCTGACGGTCGGGTGACAACCGCATATACGAAAGGGGAAACGGCACCAGGCCGTTTCCCCTTTTCTGTTACGGAACCGTCCGGTAAGACGGGCGTGCGGAGTAAAAAAGGAACGCCCCGTTCCGGATCATTCCGGGACGGGGCGTCGATCGGTAAGGGCGGACGACTACCGTTTGCCGAGCTCCTTGTCGATGCAAACGAGGCCGTGAACGCCGTAAATGTGGAACTTGTCGAGAATCGATTTGGCCGTGTTCTCCTCCTCGGTCTGCTCGCGAACGAATCCCCACAGGAAATCCTCCGTGGCTTTGTCCTTCTCGGCAATGGCCAGATCCAGCAGTTTGTCGATCAGTTCGGAAACATGTTTCTCGTGTTTGTAAACATGCTCGAAAACGGCTACCGGCGATTCCCACGTCGTCGGAACGGCGTCAATGGCGCTGACATTCACTTTGCCGCCGCGCTGGATGGCGTATTCGATCATCTTGTGAGCGTGGTCGAGTTCCTCCTCGGCCTGTTTCTTCATCCAGTGTGCGCAACCTTCGAGGCCCTGATCCATGAAGTGGATGGCCATGGAGAGATAGAGGTTGGAGGACCACATTTCCGCTTTGATCTGTTCGTTGAAAGCGGCGGAGAGTTTCTGAGTGAGTTCCATAATATTGTGTTTTTTAGAAAAAATGCTGTTTTGTTCCGACTGCCGCTTGACAGTCGCACATAGAGAGTCACAAAATCCGTGCCGTCGTTGCGTGGCATGTGCGGAAAACGATCTGAACGGCACAAGGTGGCATTAAAACGGACAGTCGGCATGCCATGATGACATGCCGACTGTCCGTTTTTGGCTGCTGCCGGTGCCGTCAAAGTGTCCGGTAGCGGTAGAGCTGGTCGCGCAGGCGGGGCGTGAAGCCTGCCTCGCGGATGGCCTGCTGGATGCCCTCCGCGTCGAACGTGTTGCAGGCGCCGGCTGACGAGACGACGTGTTCCTCGATCATGATCGAGCCGAAGTCGTTGGCACCGGCGTGCAGGGCGATCTGGGCGGTGGCCTTGCCGACGGTCAGCCACGAGGCCTGGATGTTGCGGATGTTGTCCAGCACGATGCGGCTCGTGGCAATCAGGCGCAGGTATTCCAGCGGCGAGAAGTGTGACCGGATGCCCTCCTTTTCGAGCTGCGTGCCCGTGCTGCAGAAGATCCACGGGATGAAGGCGATGAATCCGTAGTGGCCGGCAGGGCATTCGTCCTGCAGGTCGCGGATGCGGAGCAGGTGTTCGATGCGCTGGGCCGGGGTTTCGACGTGGCCGTACATCATGGTGGCCGACGTGGGCAGGTCCATGCGGTGTGCCTCGCGCATCACCTCGCACCATTGGGCTACGGTGGGTTTGCCGGGCGAAATGCGGCGGCGCACCTCGTCACAGAGGATCTCGGCGCCCGCGCCGGGCAGCGAGTCGAGTCCGGCCGCATGGAGCCGTTCGAGCGTCTCCCGGTAGGAGAGATGGCTGATGCGGGCGATGTGGGCCACCTCGGGTGCACCGAGCGCATGGAGCCGGAGCTGCGGATAGCGGGACTTGAGCGTGCGGAACAGCTCCTCGTAGTAGCGGATGTCCAGCTTCGGGTGAAGGCCTCCCTGCAGCAGCAGCTGGTCGCCGCCCAGGCGGAGCGTCTCGGCAATCTTGGTGTCGTACTCCTCGAGGGAGGTGACAAAGGCCTTTTCGGGCTGGTCGGGGCGGCAATGGAAGTTGCAGAACTTGCACCCCGACAGGCAGACGTTCGTGATGTTCACGTTGCGGTCGATCTGCCAGGTCACCACCTCGGGATCGGTGCGCCGGCGGCGCAGCGTGTCGGCAATCCAGCACAGTTCGGCAACGGGGGCCTGTTCGTAGAGGGTGAGTGCCTCGTCCGGGGCAATCCGTTCGCCGGCGAGCGCTTTGGTATAGAGTTTTTCCAGTTTCATGGCTTCGATTCCGTAAAGGACAAAAATAGTGAAATTGTATGAAAACGGATTTCAGGAGATTTCCCTATATTTATCCTATGGTAATCGGTCGGTCCGACCGGCGGGGGCGTTGCGGCGCCATGATGCGGGGAACCCGGGCGGTCCCGTGCGCGATGGCGGCAGCGTGGCCCGTTCACCGAAAAAAATAGCGAGGTAAAACGATGAAGTGGAAATTTTACGTACTGGTAATGGCTGCTGTGCTGGCCGGGGCAAGCGCTTCGGCGCAGGGAAGCCGGTCGATCATCAAACAGCAGATCGGCGAGTGGGGCAGTTGCCGCAGTGCGGCGCTGACGCTGACGGGCGGCGATCTGGTGCTGAACGGATTCAACGACTATGCGTGTCCGGATGTGCCGGAGAATCTGGCCGTCACGCTGTCCCAGTTGCGGGCGCGGGGCGACTATCTGGATGATGTGCAGCTGACCGAAGAGGGGCGCTGGCTGATCCTGTACGGTGACAACGGCGTGTTGTGGAACGACATTCCGCAGGAACTGGAGCAGACGCTGCGGGAGTACAACGAGGCGCAGGAGATCATCACTTCGGTGGCGTTCAACGATGCGGGCGACTGGATTGTGGTCTCGAAGAGCCGCTATGCCGCCTCGTCGCCGTCGCTGACCCGTTGGATTGCGGAGGGAATCGATGAATACGGGGCGCTCTGGACGGCCCACATGACGGAGGATGGCACCGTGCTCTGTTTCGAGAACGGCTACCTGTGGCGGGGTAATGTGCCGGGCATCGTGCAGCAGAAACTGCGCGAGACCACGCTGGACGCCTATCGGGTCAAATTCCTCTCGGACGGCACCTATTTCATTGCCGACCAGGAGGGGCAGTGCGAATACTATCTGTAGCCTTCGGTTGCAGGAAAGCAGTGGCCGGGCAGGAAACGCAACGACGGCCGTCCCGATGCGGGGCGGCCGTCGTTTCTATCTGAGCGATGCTATTACTCCTCGGAGATAGCTTCGGTCGGGCATACGCCTGCGCAGGTACCGCAGGAGATGCATTTGTCCGGATCGATTACATACGAGTTATCGCCGGCCGAGATAGCCTCAGAGGGGCATTCGCCTGCGCACGAACCGCAGGAGATGCAAACGTTTTCATCAATTTTGTAAGCCATTTCTTTAAAATTTAGTTGTTAAACAACAGCACAAATATAAGGTTTTATCCGTAATGATGGCTGTCCGGCAACTATTTTATCATATCGAATCCGGTGTAGGGCTGCAGAACCTCCGGAATGCGGATGCCTTCGGGCGTCTGGTTGTTCTCCAGCAGGGCGGCCACGATGCGCGGCAGAGCCAGCGAGCTGCCGTTGAGCGTATGGGCAAGCTGGGTCTTGCGGTTGGCGTCGCGGTAGCGCAGTTTCAGCCGGTTGGCCTGGAACGTCTCGAAGTTGGAAACGGACGAGACCTCCAGCCAGCGCTGCTGGGCGGCCGACCATACCTCGAAGTCGTAGGTGAGGGCCGACGTGAAGCTGATGTCGCCGCCGCACAGCCGCAGAATGCGGTAGGGCAGGCCGAGCGCCTGGACGAGGCTCTCGACGTGGGCCACCATTTCGTCGAGGGCGGCATAAGAGTTCTCCGGTTTCTCGATGCGGACGATCTCCACCTTGTCGAACTGATGCAGACGGTTGAGGCCGCGCACGTCCTTGCCGTACGAACCCGCTTCGCGGCGGAAGCAGGGGGTGTAGGCCGTCATGCGGATCGGTAGTTCCTGCTCGTCCACGATTGTGTCGCGGTAGATGTTCGTTACGGGCACTTCGGCGGTCGGAATCAGGTAGAAGTTGTCCAGATTGACATGGTACATCTGGCCCTCCTTGTCGGGCAGCTGGCCCGTGCCGAAGCCCGAGGCCTCGTTCACCATCAGCGGGGGCATCACCTCCGTGTAGCCGGCGCGGGTGTTGCGTGCCAGGAAGAAGTTGATCAGGGCGCGCTGCAGGGCGGCTCCCTGACCTTTATATACGGGGAAGCCGGCGCCGGTCAGCTTGACGCCCAGCTCGAAGTCGATGATGTCGTATTTCTTGGCCAGTTCCCAGTGGGGCAGCGAGCCTTCCGGCAGCGGTTCCGGCATCGGCGACTGTTTGACGACCAGGTTGTCCGCAGCCGTCTTGCCTTCCGGCACGATGGCGGCCGGCACGTTCGGCAGGGTGACGATCAGGGCATTCATCCGGTCGGTCGTCTCGCGCAGCTGTTCCTCCAGCCGGTGGGACTCCTCCTTCAGGGTCGAGACGCGGTTCTTGGCGGTTTCGGCCTCCTCCCTGCGGCCGGAGGCGAAGAGTTTGCCGATCTCCTTCGAGAGCGTGTTCTGCTCGGCCAGGCAGGTGTCCAGTTGCTGCTGAAGCGACTTGCGGCGGTCGTCCTCGGCTATGATCTGATCGACAACGGGAGCGGCGTCCACCCCTTTCACCGCCAGGCGGGCGATGGTGTTCGCGCGGTCGTCCCGAATCTGTTTTAACGTAAGCATGGTTGTTGGTCTGTTTTTTGATTGACTACAAAGGTAATCATTTGCGGGCAGAATCGACGGAAAAACGGGGGTTTGCATACAGGAAAATAACCGTATTTGCGGATTTTGCCTACCTTTGTACGAAGCGCCGCAGGACCGGCGCGGGAAAGAAAAGCATGAAACGGACATTTGGTTTGGGACTTCTGGCGGTCGCGCTGCTGGCGTCGGCCTGCGGAGGCCGGGCAGCCCGACGCGGCCATGCCGAGGCGTCGGAGGCCGACATCCGGCCGCAGACGGCGGCAAGCGTGCCCTCCGAGGCACCGGTGCGCTATACGTACGAGGTGGTCGCCGAGTACCCCCACGATACGGAGGCCTATACGCAGGGCCTCTACTGGAAGGACGGTTTCTTCTACGAGGGAACAGGCGGCAACGGCCGCTCCGAACTGCGCAAGGTGGACCCTGCCACCGGGCGCGTGCTGCAGCGCACCCGGCTCGACCGGCAGTACTTCGGCGAGGGCATTGCCCTGTTCGGTGACCGCATCTATCAGCTCACCTGGGTGACGGGCAAGGCGTATGTCTACGACGCGCAGAACTTCCGCCCGGTGCGCACCTTTGTCTATGACGGCGAGGGGTGGGGGCTGACCACCGACGGGAAGTACCTCTACATGAGCGACGGGTCGGAGCGGATTGCCGTGCGCGATCCGGAGACCTTCGGCATCGTGCGCACCTTCGAGGTGACCTCGCAGGGGTATCCGGTCGATCAGTTGAATGAACTGGAGTGGATTGACGGCCTGATCTGGGCCAACCGCTACCTGTACGACGAGGTGGTGATGATCGATCCCCGCAGCGGTCATGTGGTCGGGGTGATCGACTTCAGCGACCTCCAGGCGCCGGAGGATGTGCTGCCTCAGACGGATGTGTTCAACGGCATCGCCTACGATGCCGAGACGGGAGCCATCTACGTCACGGGCAAGAACTGGAACAAAGTTTATCGGGTGAAGATCGTCAAGGTCGCATAAACGGAGCACGGGTGAGCCGTGCAAGCAGGACCATGGAAAAAGAAGAGAAAAAAAGGATCCTCAACGAAACGTTCGGAACGTTTCCGCAGGTGATGATGTGGCGTCGGACGCTGCATCAGTATCCCGAACTGGCCTTCGTGGAACAACGGACCTCCCGGTTCGTCATGGATACGCTCTCGCGCGAGGGCATCGCATGTCGCAGCATTGCCGGCACGGGGGTGCTGGCGCAAATCGAAGGCACGTTGTCCCTGCCCGGTCGGGAGCACGATGCGGTGGTGTTGCGGGCCGATATGGATGCGCTGCCCGTGACGGAAGCCACGGGGCTGGAGTTTGCCTCCGCCCACAAGGGGGTCATGCACGCCTGCGGACACGACATGCACACGGCCATGCTGTTGGGGGCGCTGCGCGTCCTGCAGCGTCACCGCGACCAGTTCTGCGGTACGGTGTTTGGCCTCTTCCAGCCGGGAGAGGAACTCAATCCGGGCGGTGCGTCGCTCGTGATGCGCGAGGATCCCTTTGCCGGGTATCGGGTGGTGGCCTTTGCCGGCCAGCATGTCGAACCGATGCTCAAGACGGGTACCTACGGTTTCCGCGAGGGCAAATACATGGCTTCGAGTGACGAGCTGCGCTTCCGGATCCGGGGCGTGGGCGGTCATGCGGCGCTGCGCGAACGCATCAAGGATCCCGTCGGCGCGGCAGCCGAACTGATCCGTCTGCTGTATGCCATTCCCGACAGGCGGCCCGATCCGACGCTGCCGACCATCATTTCGATCGGTCGCGTGGAGGCGAACGGAGCCACCAACGTGGTGCCGGACGATGCCTACATGGAGGGTACGATGCGCACGTTCGACGAGACGTGGCGGGCCCGCATCAAGGAGTTGATTCGCGAGGCGGCCGCGGAGGTCGATCGCCGCTTCGGCACCAAGACCGAGGTGGACATCAGCGACGGTTATCCGTGCGTGGTCAACGATCCTGCGCTGACGCGTACCATTGCGGCTTCGTCGGAGGCCCTGTTCGGGGCCGAGGCGGTTGTGGCGCTCGGCATGCGACCCACTTCGGACGATTTCGGATTCTATTCGCTCCGCTATCCGTCGGTTTACTATCGGCTGGGCGTGGGGGGCGACGGCGACTTCTTCGAGTCTCATGCGGCCGGCCGCGTGCATACGGCCACCTTCCGGCCCGACGAGAAGGCGCTGGGATACGGTGTCGTCCAGTTCATCAACATTGTTTTCACGCTGCTCAGCGAATAGCTCCCCGATATGGTCACCAAGGCGCAGATCCAGCTGGTCCGTTCGCTGGCCGACAAGCAGGCCCGCCGCGAGACGGGACTCTTTGTGGTCGAAGGGGTGAAGATGATCCGCGAGGCGCTGGCTTCGTCCTTTTGTGTGGAGCGGATCTATGTGGGCGAAGGCGTGGCGGACGCATTCGCCCAGGAGCTGCGTCAGGGCATGGCCGAGGCGGTCTCCGCCAAGGAACTGGAGCGGTTGAGCCACTTGCGGACCCCGTCGCAGGCGGTGGCCCTAGTGCGGATGCCGGAGAATGGTGGCCGGGCCGGTGAGGCGTTCGGCGAGGAGTTGGCGCTGTGTCTCGACAATGTACAGGATCCCGGTAATCTGGGCACCATCCTGCGGGTGGCCGACTGGTTTGGTATCGGCGAGGTGCTCTGTTCGCCCGATTCGGCCGACTGCTACAATTCGAAGGTGGTGCAGGCCACGATGGGGGCCATTTTCCGGGTACGGGTGCGCTATGCGCCCGTGGCGGAGGCGCTGGCCGGTGCGGTGCGGCGCGGTGTGCCGGTGTATGGAACTTTCCTCGAGGGGGAGGACATCTACCGTGCGGAGCTGACCTCGCGGGGGGTGATCGTCATGGGCAACGAGGGGCGCGGCATCGGCGCGGAGACGGCTGCCTGCGTGACGCGCAAACTGTTCGTGCCGCCCTTCCCGGCGGAGCGTCACGGTTCCGAGTCGCTCAATGTTGCCGTGGCAACGGCCGTTGTCTGTGCGGAGTTCCGCCGCCGCATGAGGTAGAAAAATAGGAGGCAGCCGAAAAAGGAACGTCCGGACCGCAGGGTACCGGATTTTTTTGTGCCCGGTCGGAGCGGACTGATACAAAAAAAGGAAACGCAGCCGGATTGCTCCGAAGCTACATTTCCTTCACTAACCTAAAACTACTAACCTAAAATGAACCTTAAAACTTCACTGCAAATATAGGGGCTCTGGCAGAAATATCCAAATCTTTCCCGTTGTTTTTGATTTTTTATCCGAATTTTTATGAAAAATCGGTTCTGTCGCGGCATTCGGACGGAGGGGCGGATGGGCGGCCCGGTGTGTGGAGACGGGTTGAGGGTCAGTTGATTCGGTGGCCGTCCGGGTCGATCTGGAACCATTCGCCGCGGATGCGTACCGCAGCCCGGCCGTTGCGGAAGGAGTAGGCTTCGTCGAAGCGCAGCGTCGTGACCGGCCGGCCGTCGAGGCCGATGAATCCGAATCTTCCGCCGCGGCGGATCAGCAGGCGACCCTCGGAGGGATCGCCCATCCAGTCGGCTCCTTCGGCCGTGAGTTGGCGGCCGCAGCGGTCGTACAGGTGCCACAGACCGTCGCGGGAGGCGGTGGCGACGTTGTCGGGCCCGTGCCAGGAGAGCTGTTCCCGGTCGGGTGGCAGGGCATAGGTGCCGTCGCGGCGCAGCAGCCCCCATCCCGAAGCGGTTCGAACGGCAGCCCGTCCTTCGTAGAAGTCGTCGGCCTCGAGAAAGGTTTCCGTGCCGAGCGGCCGGCCGTGCCGGTCGGCAAAGCCCCAGCGGTTGCCCCGTCGGTAGCGGATCAGGGTATCGGCCCGGGGGCAGACCTCGTCGCAGTCGGAGAAGTCGATCCGCAGCGAGTCGTCCTCGACGGGCAGCGGGTCGGGAACGGGCGGAGAGGGGCTGCCCGGTGTCATGTCGCCGAGCAGGCCGGCCAGCAGCGGCATGGGTGCGAAGGGCAGGCGGGCCAGGTCGGCCAGCAGGGCACGTGCGGCCGTGGCGTCGGGTGTCGGGGTGCTCAGCAGGGCAGCCGCTTCGGCCAGCGGTGCGGTGCGTCCGAATTCGCCCTGCAGCCGGAGGGCCTGCCACAGGCGGGGGGCCTCCCGGCGGGTCAGACCTTTCAGACAGGCATAGTGATCGGGAGCGCCCAGTGCGGCATGGAGCAGCAGGGCCAGCTGCAGCAGCGCCACGGCGGGTGGATCATCCCTCCGGGCGGTCAGGTAGCCGTAGCCGGTGATCAGGGGACGGTGGTCGGGGGCGGCGACGAGCAGCGTGCGGCGGTCGATGCGGGGATGGGGCAACGTGTCGGCGAGGGCGTCGGCCATCTCCGGCAACTGTTGCAGCAGACGGCGCACGGGCCGCCGGTCGTTCCGGTTCAGGTGGGTGCGGAGAAAGTCCCCGAAGGGCTGGCTCTCCTGCGGCAGCTCCTCGACGAGCAGGTCGCTCCGAACCGGGCGGCCGTCGTCGGGATAGAGCAGCACCTCGCGGCGCAGCAGGCGGAGGGAGGCTACGAAGGGGTGGTCGCGGGGCAACGGCGGAGGCGGTGCGAGCGGCGTATCGTCGGTGGCGAAGACGGCACGGACCGGGCGGTTGTCCAGCAGGAGGTCGAACAGGACGAACCCCTGCTCCGTCCGGTAGCGCGGCACGCCGCAGGCGTCGGTGACGGGCACCACGCCGCGCAGCGTGCGGAAGCGGCCCTGCGGATTGAGCAGGCTCTCGGCAATGGCGGTGAGGGAGGCGGTCATGGCGGCGGATCAGAGTATGGCGGCGGTCGTGCCGACGGTCAGTACGGCGAACAGCGTGTTGATGGGGCAGTTGTAGCTGACGGCGCGGAAGGGCGGTCTTCCCTCGGGGCGTTCGGTCCGGATGGCCTCGTCGTAGCAGGAGGGCAGTGTGCTGGAGAGCGCATACAGCAGGCGTGCGTGGGGACGGTCGGGCAGCCGGTCCGTTTCGGAGGGGAAGCGCAGCGAGTCGGCCGGATCGTCCGTCTCGGAGGCCAGGTGGATGTTGAACAGCAGCAGGTTGCCGTCTCCGGTGGACAGGGCCCGCAGCCGTTCGGCGGCGGCGAGCAGTTCCTCGTCGTCGGCATCGGAGGCTTCGCCGTCGGTGATGTTGATGACGATCGGCGGAAAACTGTTGCGGTGGGCCGGGTGGGTGCACCAGCGGCGGGCCAGGCGTTCCGCTTCGTCGAAGGCGGCCCGCATGGGGGTATTTCCGGAGGCTTTGGCGTCGATCCACTGACGCTGGGGAATGGTGGCAGCCACCTGATTGCCCGAGGGAAGGCGGCGCAGGACGTGGCGGGGGCGCACCTCGACGGGGCGTCGGAGCAGTTCTGCCACCGGGACAAAACCGCCGTCGGGCGAAAGCAGCGGCACGACGCCGTCGCCGGCATATTCCAGCAGGGCGATGTCGAGGCAGTCGCGCACGCGGTCGGCGCGCCGCATGCGGCCCAGCAGTTCGTCGAGCAGCTGGTTGATGAGGCAGGCCACGGCTTCGGCACGGGTCATGGTCATGCCGTCCAGCCGGGTCTCCTCGGCCATGGAGCCGGAGCGGTGTTCTTCGTCGATACGGGTGGTGTACATGGAGTCTCTTGTGTTATCGGTTTTTGGAGGGGGCGCGGAGCAGATCGGCCAGGGCTGGCAGAGCGGGTTCCGGGGCCCGGAGGGCATGCAGCAGGGCGACCAGCCGTTCGTCGCGGCGGTTTTCGGCCCGGAGCAGCGCCGCGCGGTAGTTGCGGTCGGTGCCGTCTGCGATCCGCTCGGGAACGAACGGCAGACACTCGGAACTGCACGGCGCGGCCGGAGCGGGATCGGCGGCCGTTTCGGCGGCCCGTTCGGGAACGAAGGCGCCGTCGTAGTCGATCAGGCGCAGGGTACCGGACGGCGTGACCATGATGTTGGAGGGTTTCAGGTCGCCGTGTGCCCACGGTTGGGCGAGCAGCTCGGCGGCCATCGCCTCGAAAGCCCGCGACAGGGCCGTCAGGTCGGCCGATGAACGGTAGTGCAGGGCCCGCCGGATCGCATAGTCGAGGGTGTGGCCCTCGGCCCAGTCGGCAGCCAGCAGGTCGTACCAGGCGCCCCGGTCCGTTACGTAGAGGTAGATCTTCCCGGGCAGGTAGCGGACGGGGTAGCGCAGGGAGGAGGGGTAGCGGTCCAGCGCGGCATACAGGTCGGCGCGCTGGGTCCGGGGACGCAGGTAGCCTTTCAGGGCATAGCTCCGGCCGCCGCTTTCGGCGCGGACCACCACGGCACAGCCGCCCGCAGGAGGGGTTCGCCGCGGACGTCGCATTCGCAGCGGGGGGTCCCGAGCGTGCGGAAGCGTCCCTCGGGGCAGAGCAGCGTTTCGCGGAAGGCGGCAAGCGTAGGTGCGAACATGGAATGGCCGATTTGGGTATAAAAGTACATAAAAAGGCGGAAAAATGGTCGATCTGCGCCGGGACGGTCCCCTTTGCGACACCCTGAAAAATGGCTATCTTTGCGACATTGCAAATCCATTTTTAAAATCGGACAGAAATGAAGACGGAATATATTCCTTTCGTAGAAGAGTTGATCGAGTTGGCCATCAAGGAGGACATCGGCGACGGCGATCACACCTCCCTGGCTACGATTCCCCATGAGGAGCGGGGCCGGATGCGCCTGCTCGTCAAGCAGGAGGGTGTCATTGCCGGCATCGAGGTGGCCCGCATGGTGCTCCGCCGGCTCGACCCCGACGTGCAGTTCGACCAGCGCATCGAGGACGGTCAGCCGGTGCATGTCGGTGACGTGGCCTTCTATGTCGAGGGGCGCATCATCTCGCTGCTGCAGGCCGAGCGCATCCTGCTCAACATCATGCAGCGCATGAGCGGCGTGGCCACCTGCACGGCGCGTTATGTCCGCGAGCTGGAGGGAACCGGTTGCCGCGTGCTCGACACCCGCAAGACGACCCCCGGCATGCGCGTGCTGGAGAAGATGGCCGTGCGGCTGGGCGGTGGCGAGAACCACCGCATGGGCCTGTTTGACATGATCCTGCTGAAGGACAACCACATCGACTTTGCCGGAGGCATTGCCAACGCCCTCGGCGCCGTGCGTCGCTATCTGACTGAGCAGGGCCGGTCGCTGCCGATCGAGATTGAGGTGCGTTCGTTGGAGGATATCGACGAGGTGTTTGCTGCCGGAGGTGCCGACCGCATCATGCTCGACAACTTCTCGGTGGAGATGACCCGCCGCGCCGTGGAGAAGATCGACGGCCGCTGCGAGATCGAATCCTCGGGCGGCATCACGCTCGAAACGATGCGTGCCTATGCCGAGTGCGGCGTCGATTTCGTGTCGGTCGGTGCGCTGACCCACCACATCAGCAGCCTGGACATGAGCCTCAAGGCCTGCAAGTAACGGCGGAGGTGCCTGCTCCGGTCGGGGCGGGCGGCTTCGCTTCCATCGGCGGGCCCGGCAGGCAGATGCCGCGGCCGGCCGCAACCGTTTAAAAGAAAAGCATGAAAAATTTCTTTCTGACCGCGGCGGCAGCCGTCGCGCTGGGGACGACCGCTTTCGGTGCGTCGCCCTCCTTTACCTATGCGGACGTGGCGGCCGGCCGGTTCACGCCGAAAACTGTGGCCGGTGTCCGCTCCATGGCTGACGGTGCCCATTACACGACCCTCGAGAACGGGGCGGTCGTGCAGCATGCCTATGCCACCGGCCGTACGGTGCGCACCCTCTCCACCCCGGAGGAGATGGGGGTCGAGGCCGGGCGGATCTCCGGGTATGAACTGAGTGCCAACGAGGACAAGATCGTCTTCCGCATCGACAGCCGGCCCCTCTACCGGCGTTCGGCCTTTTCACGCTACATGATCTATGACATTGCCGGCCGGACGGGCCAGTGGCTCTCGCCGAGCGACAGCGTGCGCTATGCCGTCTGCGCGCCCGACGGCGACCGGGTGGCCTTTGTGCTCGGCAACGACATCTACATGCGCGACATGGCCACCGGTGCCGAGACGCGCGTGACCTTCGACGGCGAGGCCAACCACATCATCAACGGCCTGCCCGACTGGGTCTACGAGGAGGAGTGGGGACTGGCCGAGGCGCTGCGCTGGTCGCCGGACGGACGCAAGCTCGCCTTCCTGCGCTTCGACGAGAGCCGCGTGAAGGAGTACAGTCTCGATCTCTACACCGAGGCGGAGGCCGGTGCGGTGACCGATCCGCTCTACCCGCGCCGCTTTACCTACAAATACCCGGCGGCCGGCGAGGAGAATGCCGTGGTGACGCTCCATGTCTATGACCTGGACCGGAACGAGACGGTGCCCGTCGAGATGACCGCCTCGGCCGAGGGGGATACTGCCGCCGACCGTGCTCTCTTTACGGAGGACTACTATATGCCCTATTTCGGCTGGACGCCTGACGGCAAGCTCTATTTCTACCGCATCAACCGCCTGCAGAACCGCCTGCGCGTGCTGATGGACAACCTGCAGGGGGCGCAGCAGATCATCTACGAGGAGGCCTCCGACAAGTATATCGACAACATCGGTACGGCCATCACCTTCCTGCCCGACGGCCGCCGCTTCGTGGTCAAGAACGAGACCCGCACCGGATTCATGCACCTCTACATGTATGACGTGCAGGAGGGGCTGCTCTATCCGCTGACGGCCGGTGACTGGGAGGTGCGCGATCTGGTCTGCGCCACCGACGAGCACATCTGGTTCCTCTCCAACGAGACCTCGCCCCTGCGCAACAACCTCTATGTGATCAATACGGACGGCGGCGGCAAACGGCGCCTGACCGAGGGCGAGGGCACCTACCGCATCGCGCCCAGCCAGGGTTGCAAATATTACATCAGCTACTTCTCCAACTCCTCGACACCGACCGTGGTGACCCTCCACAAGGGCGACAGCGGCCGCCGGATCCGTACGCTGGAGGAGAACGCCGCGCTGAAGGCCTACGCCGCACAGGTGAACTACCCCGTCAAGGAGTTCCACACCTTTACCGTCGAGCGCGACGGCCGGCCCCTTGAGCTGAACTACTACATCGTCAAACCCCACGACTTCGATCCCTCGAAGCGTTATCCCGTGCTGCTGACCCAGTACAGCGGCCCCGCTTCGCAGCAGGTGCTCGACCGCTGGTTCGTGGACTGGGAGGATGCGCTCGTGCAGGAGGGTTACATCGTCGTTTGCATGGATCCGCGCGGTACGGGCGGCCGTGGCGAGCACTTCAAGAAGCTGACCTACGGTCGCATGGGACTGCTCGAGACGGAGGATCAGATCGACTTCGGCCGCTATGTGGCCACGTTGCCCTATGTCGATCCGGCACGTGTGGGCATCTACGGCTGGAGCTACGGCGGCTTCATGTCTCTCAACTGCATCCTTAAGGGAGGCGATGTCTTCCGGATGGCCATTTCGGTGGCTCCGGTCACCTCGTGGCGCTACTACGATTCGGTCTATACCGAACGCGTGAACGGCCTGCCGCAGGAGAATGCCGAGGGGTACGACCTGCCCTCGCCGCTGGGCTATGCCGATGGGCTTCAGGGGCGCCTGCTGCTGATGCACGGCTCGGCGGACGACAACGTCCATCCGCAGAACAGTTACAAGATGGCCCATGAGCTGGTCAAGGCGGGCAAGCCGTTCGACATGATGATCTACACGGACGACAACCACTCGATGTTGCCCTACGGCCGTGCCCACGTGCGCCAGAAGATGGTGGACTACTGTCTGGAGCACTTGTAACGGTTTCAGCCTCCGGCCTCATCCGAGACCGGAACCGGTTACGCAAAAGTGGGCTGCCCGAACCTTTCGGGCAGCCCACTTGCTGTTGGAAGGGGGTGATGGAGCGGGAGCGGGGCGCGGAAACTGAAAACTGGAAACCGGCAGTATCCGGTATCGCTCCGGCATCTCGTAGGGACGGCTCCTCCGGCGGACGGGCACTGCCGATCCGCCGCTGCCAACCTGCCGCCCGTTGGTAAGTTGGGGTGCGTACCGGGCGGTGACGGTCTGTCGATGACTGCGTTGAAAAAAAAGGGCGTTCCCCTGCGGACGGCAGCCGCTGAACGAAGTTGCGGCCGTACCGGTATGGACATAAAAAAAGAGGATGCCTTTTGCAAAGCATCCTCTTTTTGTCAGAGGGCAGTGACTATTTCACTTCCTCGAAGTCCACGTCGGTTACGCCGCCGTCGTTGTTCGCACCGCCTGCCTGCTGGCCTGCGCCTGCGTTACCCGTCTGCTGCTGACCGGCATTTGCTCCGGCCTGCTGCTGTGCCGAGTACATCTCCTGCGAAGCAGCCTGCCATGCGTCGTTCAGCTTCTGCGTAGCGGCGTCGATGTCGGCCACGTTGCCTGCGCTGTGGGCGCTCTTCAGAGCAGCCAGGGCGCTCTCGATGTTGGCTTTCTTGTCGGCCGGGATCTTGTCACCGTACTCCTTGAGCTGTTTCTCGGTCGAGAAGATCAGCGTGTCGGCGGCATTTACCTTGTCGACTTTCTCGCGCTCCTCGCGGTCTTTGGCCTCGTTGGCCTTGGCCTCGTCACGCATGCGCTGGATCTCCTGCTCGGTCAGACCCGACGATGCCTCGATACGGATCGTCTGCTCCTTGCCGGTGCCTTTGTCGCGGGCCGATACGTTCAGAATACCGTTGGCATCGATATCGAACGTTACCTCGATCTGAGGCACTCCACGCGGTGCGGCAGGAATGCCGTCCAGGTGGAACCGGCCGATCGTCTTGTTGTCGCGTGCCATGGGACGCTCACCCTGCAGGACGTGGATCTCGACGGAAGGCTGGTTGTCGGCAGCCGTCGAGAAGACTTCGCTCTTGCGGGTCGGGATCGTCGTGTTGGCGTCGATCAGTTTGGTGAAGACACCGCCCAGCGTCTCGATACCCAGCGACAGCGGGGTAACATCCAGCAGCAGCACGTCTTTCACTTCGCCCGTCAGCACACCGCCCTGGATCGAAGCACCGATGGCTACCACCTCATCGGGGTTCACGTTCTTCGACGGAACCTTGCCGAAGAAGTCCTGTACCACTTTCTGGATGGCCGGGATACGGGTCGAACCACCTACGAGGATCACCTCGTCGATATCTTTGGGCTGCAGACCGGCATCGCTCAGTGCCTTGCGGCAGGGCTCGATGGTGGCCTGGATCAGACGATCGCTCAACTGCTCGAATTTCGAACGGGTCAGCGTCGTTACCAAGTGCTGCGGAATTCCGTCCACCGGCATGATGTACGGCAGGTTGATCTCCGTCTGCGTCGAGCTGGACAACTCGATTTTGGCTTTCTCGGCAGCCTCTTTCAGACGCTGCATGGCCATCGGGTCCTTGCGCAGATCGACGTTGTGGCTCTTCATGAACTCGTCGGCCAGCCAGTCGATGATGACGTGGTCGAAGTCATCACCACCCAGGTGGGTATCACCGTTGGTCGATTTTACCTCGAACACACCGTCGCCCAACTCCAGGATGGAGATATCGAACGTACCGCCACCGAGGTCGTATACGGCGATCTTCATATCCTTGTTGGCCTTGTCCAGACCGTAGGCCAGCGCGGCGGCCGTAGGCTCGTTGATGATACGGCGAACCTTCAGACCGGCGATTTCGCCTGCCTCCTTCGTAGCCTGACGCTGCGAGTCGGAGAAGTAGGCCGGTACGGTGATGACGGCTTCGTCCACCGTCGTGCCCAGGTAATCTTCGGCCGTCTTTTTCATCTTCTGCAGGATGATGGCCGAGATCTCCTGCGGGGTGTATTTACGGCCGTTGATGTCCACACGCGGCATGTTGTTCTCGCAAACCACCGTGTAGGGGACACGGGCGATATCGCCCTGAACCTGGCTGCAGGTCTCACCCATGAAACGTTTGATCGAGAAGACCGTGTTCTTCGGGTTGGTGATGGCCTGACGTTTGGCCGGGTCACCTACCTTACGCTCACCGTTCTCGGTGAAGGCCACGATCGACGGCGTCGTACGGTGACCTTCGCTGTTGGGGATTACGACCGGCTCATTGCCTTCCATCACTGCTACGCAGGAGTTCGTCGTACCCAAGTCAATTCCAATGATCTTTCCCATAGTTGTATACGTTTTATTTGTTATTTTCTGTTGTTTCGTTTTGTTCGCTCGTGAGAGCATCTTTACTTCATCAATCCCCGTGCCAACCGGAACGGCACCCCGAAATTGGCAGTCTGGCGGGACGATTGGCGGAAAAAGTGGCAGACGTGACACGACTTTGTCAGAAAAATCGGCTGGCATGCCGCATTGGCGGTGACAGATTCGAGGGAACGCCCGTTGGCAGCTGTCCGGACAGCTAATATAAGGTACGTGCCAGCCGGCCGGCCAGGACCGGGAAGGGTGTAACGGCCCGTGGCGGCCGGCGGGAGAGAGGTTGGCGCGAGGCAGCGGCCCCGGCGGTTGTCCGGGCGTCCGTAGGCAGGCCCTCCGGAGAAAATTTATCATGAATTGTCGTATTTTTAATCCGGTTTGTTTCCTGCGGGTTAGCGCGCCTGCGGGGTGAGAAAACCGCCGGAATGGGCGTCGGAGGGGGCGAGAAAAAGGGGGACAAATTTTTTTTATTGGATTTTTATATTTAATTTTAAATCGCAGACAAGAAAAAGAGACAGTTGTTTTCCTTATATAAACCTATACTGTTATGACGATAACTTTCAATGAACTGCGCCGTATCAAGGATGCACTCCCGAGCGGCAGCACCAAGCGCATCGCAGAAGAACTGGGTATTGACGAAGAGGTGGTACGCAACTACTTCGGCGGTCAGCATTTCGACAGCGGCAATACGGTCGGTGTTCACTTCGAGCCCGGACCCGACGGCGGCATGGTCACGCTGGACGACACGACGATTCTCGATTGCGCCAAACGCATCCTCGGAGAGTAGAACGGCAGGCGGCCGGATCGGTCAGCCGGTCGGGCCGCAGAGCTACCGCAGACGATACGGGTAGCAGCATAGTTCCGGACGGGACGGTCTAAAACCGTCCCGTCTTTTTTTGTGTCGGGGAGGAGGAGCGGTCGGGAGGGGAGGTTGTGGAAAAGGGGCTCCGAAGCCTGCGGACCGGAGGGTTGCCGCCGCGAAACGATCGGATCGCGCGTTGGTTTTTTGGAAAAAATAGCTATTTTTGCGAACTATTGGGACATAGTGTGCGCACACCGGAAGGGGCGCGCACCTTGAGCATTGCATTTAACCGAAAAAACAATAACTTTTTAACAATGCAAAACAGAGGCGCCATTAAAGCATTCGCGATCATTCTCGCGATCGCCTGTGCCTACCAGCTTTCGTTCACGCTGGTGGCACGGCACATCGAGAAGAAGGCGGTCCGCTATGCAGAGACGTATCCCGTCGCACTGCAGCAGGAAAAGGAGCAGGCCTATCTCGACTCGATCAAATCCCAGAAAGTCTATCTGGGCTTCACCTACAAGCAGGTCAAGGAACGTGAGATCAACCTCGGTCTGGACCTGAAGGGTGGTATGAACGTCATGCTCGAAATCTCCGTCGAGGACGTGGTTCGGGCCTTGTCGAACGACAACCAGGATCCTGTGTTCGTAGCTGCCCTCGAGGAGGCGCGCAACGAGCAGAAAAACAGCGCGGAGGATTACATCACGCTGTTCGAGCGGGCCTATGCGCGGTTGTCCAACAATGCTCCGCTGGCGCTGATTTTCAATACGCAGGAGCTGCGCGAGAAGATCTCGCCCACCAGCACCAACGAACAGGTGGTCCGCGTGCTGCGCGAGGAGGCCGAGAGTGCCATCTCCAACTCCTACAACGTGCTCCGCAGCCGTATCGACCGTTTCGGCGTGACGCAGCCCAACATCCAGCAAATCGGAACTTCGGGCCGCATCCTGGTCGAACTGCCGGGCGTGAAGGAGCCGGAGCGTGTGCGCAAGCTGCTCCAGGGTACCGCATCGCTGGAATTCTGGCTGACCTATAACAACGGCGAAATCTTCCCCCTGCTCGAGCAGGCCGACGGTGTGATCCGTCAGATGCGCGATGCCGCCCAGGTCGTTGAGGGTGCAGGCGAAGAGGTGGTTGAGACGGAGACCGAAGAGGTGGCCGTTACCGCCGACGGCGCCGTGGCCGAGGAAGAGGATCTGCTGACCCAGCTGGAGAGCAATCCCGAAGCATCGGCCCAGCTGGCCACCGCGACGGACAATGCCGATATGAGCGCACAGTATCCGCTCTTTGCCAAACTGTCGCCGGCCATGGATCCGAACGGACAGCTGATGGACGGCCCGGTGATCGGTTATGCCAAATCGTACGATACGGCCGCTGTTAATTCGATGCTCAACACGCCGCAGGTGCGCATGCTGCTGCCGCGTGACGTGAAACTGATGTGGGGCGTAAAGCCGATCGACGCGGGTGAAACCACCTATGAACTCTATGCCATCAAGGCCAACACCCGGGACGGCAAGGCACCGCTCGACGGTTCGGCCGTTGCCGATGCCAAGGGCGAGTTTGCCCAGCAGGGTTCGGCTGCCGAGGTGTCCATGACCATGACGCCGACCGGAGCCAAGACCTGGGCCCGCATGACGGCCGACAACATCGGCCAGAGCATTGCCATCGTTCTGGACGGTTACGTTTACTCCGCACCGCGCGTGAACAGCGAGATCCCGAACGGCCGTTCGTCGATCACGGGCCACTTCACCATCGAGGAGGCCCGCGACCTGGCCAACGTGCTCAAGTCGGGTAAACTGCCTGCTCCGGTCCACATTACCCAGGAGGCTGTCGTAGGTCCGTCGCTCGGTCAGGAGTCGATCAACTCGAGCATGATTTCGTTCGTGATCGCCTTCTGCCTCGTGCTGATCTACATGATGATCTTCTACAACAAGGCCGGCTGGGTTGCCAGCGTGGCGCTGGTGGTCAACCTCTTCTTCCTGTTCGGTGTGCTGGCTTCGTTCGGCGCCGTACTGACCCTGCCGGGTATTGCCGGTATCGTGCTGACGATGGGTATGGCCGTCGATGCGAACGTGATTATCTACGAGCGTGTGAAGGAGGAGCTCCGCGCCGGCAAAGGTCTGAGCCTGGCCGTCAGCGAGGGTTACAAGAACGCCATGTCGGCCATCATCGACTCGAACGTCACGACCATCATCACCGGTATCGTGCTCTTCGTCTTCGGTACGGGTCCCGTACAGGGCTTCGCCACCACGCTGATCATCGGTATCCTGACCTCGCTCTTCACCTCGATCTTCATCACGCGGCTTATCTTCACCGGCATGCTCGAGAAGGGTAAGAACATCAAGTTTGCCAACAAGTGGTCGCAGAACTTCCTGGCCAATACGCACGTCAACTTCCTCGGTATCCGCAAGTGGGCCTACGGCATCTCGGCACTGCTGATCGTTATTGCCACCGTATCGCTCTTTACCCGCGGTCTGAACTACGGCGTTGAATTCTCGGGTGGTCGTACCTTCGTGGTTCGCTTCGATCAGGTGATCTCCGACAACGAGGTGCGCGCTGCGCTCGAGCAGACCTTCATGTCCGATGACGTGGAGGGTGAGGCAGCCTACAAGAGCTTCGAGGTAAAACAGTACGGCTCGGAGGTCCAGATGCAGAAACGTATTACGACCCAGTACAAATATGACGATAACAGTGAGGATGCTACGAACGTAGTCGAGAAACTGATGTACGATGCACTCAGCCCGCTCTATGCGACGCCGATCTCGTTCGACGAGTTCCACTCGACCGCAACGAACCCCTACGGTATCATTTCGGCTGACCTCGTCGGTCCGAGCGTGGCCAGCGACATCACCCGCAACTCGTTCATCGCGGTCTTCATCGGTCTGTTCGCCATCGGCCTCTACATCATCGCCCGTTTCCGCAGATGGCAGTGGGGTGCCAGCAGCGTCATCGCCCTGGCTCACGATGCCTACCTGACGATCGGTCTCTTCTCGCTCTTCTACGGCATCCTGCCCTTCAGCCTGGAGGTGAACCAGTCGTTCATTGCGGCCATTCTGACGATCATCGGTTACTCGATCAACGATAAGGTGATAATCTTCGACCGTATCCGCGAGTATATCGGTCTCTACCCGAAACGCTCCATGTACGACAATATCAACAATGCCGTGAACAGCACGCTTTCGCGTACGATCAACACGTCGGGCACGACGTTCGTGGTACTGTTGGCCATCTTCCTCTTCGGTGGTGAGGTGATCCGCGGTTTCGTCTTCGCGCTGATGTTCGGTATCGTGATCGGTACGCTGTCGTCGATCTTCATCGCAACGCCGGTTTCCTACGACCTGATGTCTAAGAAGGTTAAGGAGGCTGCTCCGGCCAAGGCTCCGCGCAAATAGCGCCGGCAGGTCGGTTTGCTGACAGACGGTCGCCGTATCTTCGGATGCGGCGACCGCTTTTTTGCGGGCCGTTGGCCGCAAGAGGCGCGTCGGCCGTCACCATGTGTCGCGGTGAAAACGGCGGCGGAAAAGCATGGGCTGCAGAGGAGGCGGGCCGTCGTCGGACGGCGCGGGCCGGACGCGCCCGGGGCGCAGGTTTTTCCCGTCGAAACGCATCTGCAAGCTCTTTTTTTTGTAGTTTTGTTGTCAAATAAATTGGAGAATCATGGGCTTTATCCGAGTTACTTTTGTCGATATTCTCGATATCGTATTGGTCGCCATGCTGATGTTCTACCTGTACAAGGTGTTGAAGGGATCGCATGCGATGAGCATTCTGTCCGGCATCCTGTTGCTGTTCGTGATCTATATCGTGGTGAACGCACTCAACATGGAGTTGCTGTCGGCCATCATGAGCGGCCTGATGAGCGTCGGTCTGATCGCACTGGTCGTCATTTTCCAGCCCGAAATACGCCGTTTTCTGCAGGTGATCGGCAATCAGTCGCGCAGTCACCAGAAAACCTTCCTGGGGCGGATATTCGGCTTTGGCGGCAACAAGTCGATCGACCAGACCTATATCGCTCCGCTGGTGAGCGCCTGTGCGGACATGTCGGCCAGCAAAACGGGGGCCTTGGTGCTGATCAAGTGCGAGGGAAGCCTGCAGGAGATCATTGACTCCGGCGTGACGGTCGATGCCGTGATTTCACCCTCGTTGATCAAGAATATCTTCTTCAAGAACTCGCCGCTGCATGACGGCGCCATGGTGATTGTCGGAAACCGCATCACGGCGGCCAAGTGCGTGCTGCCGTCCACCCGTTCGGAAGTGCCGCTGTCATTTGGCATGCGCCATCGGGCGGCTCTCGGTGCCGCCGAGGTAACCGATGCTATCGTGGTGGTTGTATCGGAGGAGACGGGCAATATTTCGGTGGCCCACAATGGCCGGATCAAGGTGGGGCTCTCCTCGACGGAGCTGCAGGCCGAACTGATGCGGCTGTCGGCCTCGGAGGAGCCGCAGCACAGTCATCATGAACACGCCGCTCAGAGAGGATAAGACTGTCCGGAAAGGAAAAACAGAAGGGCTCGCGATACCATGTCGCGAGCCCTTCTGTTTGTGGCTTCTGTGGAGCGTTATTCCGTTTTGGGTGCCTTGCCTACGCCTTTCTTGTTGAACTGGTTCATGGTGCGTTCAATGCCCTGCAGGGCGAATGAGCGAACCACCTCGACCGCCTCCTCGATGACGGCGTTCAGCGTCTCCCGCTCCTCGGGTAGCCATTCGCCGAGCACGTAGTCGACCTGCTGTCCCTGCTGGAAAGCGTGGCCGATGCCGCAGCGCAGGCGCGGGTAGTTGTTGGAGCCGACACAGGCGTCGATGCTTTTCAGCCCGTTGTGGCCGCCGTCGCTGCCTTTGCCCCGCAGGCGCAGGGTGCCCAGCGGCAGAGCAAGGTCATCGACCACGATGAGCGTGTTCGACAGTTCGATCTTCTCCTTCTGGAGCCAGTAACGCACGGCGTTGCCGCTCAGGTTCATGTAGGTGGAGGGCTTCAGCAGCAGGAAGGTGCGCCCCTTGCAACGGACCTCGGCAATGTCGCCGTAACGATCCGTCTTAAAAGTAGTGTTGGATGCCGAAGCAAAGGCATCCAACACTTTAAAACCGATGTTGTGTCGGGTTTCGGCATACTCGCTGCCGATGTTCCCGAGACCGACGATCAGATATTTCAAGACTATCCGATTGAGACGGGGTTACACACTATTTCGTAGCGGCAGCGGCAGCGGCACCACGTGCGGCACGCGTCATGATTACGGCGCATACGGAGGTGGTAGCCGGCGTCAGCAGCGTCAGGTTGTCGTACTTGAGGTCGCCTACGAAGATCGATTTGCCGATGTTGAGGTTGGTGATGTCGATCTCGAGGTAGTCGGGCAGGTACTCAACCAGACCGCTCACACGCAGTTTGCGTTTCTGTACGGTCAACTTACCGCCGAGTTTCACACCCTCCGAGTTGCCGACAATGCGGATCGGCACGTCGATGGCAACGGGTTTGCCGGGCAGTACGCGGAAGAAGTCGATGTGAATGGGGTTGTCCTTTACCGGGTGGAACTGAACCTCGCGCAGCACGGCCAGCTGTTTGGTGCCGTCGATGTCGAGTTCAACGATGTACGAGTTCGGCGTGTAGAGCAGCGGTTTGAGCTCCTTCTCGTCGAGTGCGAAGTGAACGGCTTCTTCCGAACCGCCGTAAACGATGGCAGGGATCAGACCGTTGCGACGAACGTCCTTGCTGCCTTTCTTGCCGAAGTTCTCACGTTTTACACCGTGAATCTGGATGGTTTCCATGTTTTGAAAATTTTGATTGATGTGTTACACTTGGGCGGTACTCCCGCATCCGGCTGCCGGGGCACACCGGATACCTCCATCCCGCTTGCGGGTGCAAAGATAATCTTTTCCGTGCAAACTGCCAAGGACTCGGCGGCCGATCTGCATGTTTCTCACCCGTTTCCGCAGGATGGAGGGGAAGGGAAGCAAAAATAATTTGATGGTGGGCGGTGCTTTTTTTGCGGAATCCTTTTGCAGTACGGAAAAAATAGCTACATTTGCACACCGTTTCGGAAATAACCCGTGCAGCCGACCGGCTGGAGCGGTTCCGGAAAGGGAAATACCCGATGCCCAGATGGTGGAATTGGTAGACACGCTACTTTGAGGGGGTAGTGCCGGTTTACGGCGTGTGAGTTCGAGTCTCGTTCTGGGCACAATATGAAAGACCTGTCGATTGTTTCGGCGGGTCTTTTTTCGTTTCGGGGTGTTGGCGTTGCGTGTCGGGTGCATGGGCGCATGTGCGCGGGGCTGCATGCAAAGGGCTGTCACGGTCATGTGGCAGCCCCTGTTGTTTCTATGGTGTGATGTGCGGTGGTATTGTCAGCCGTTGGAGTGTTGCGGCGGCACGCTACGGCATCGCTGTGCGGAAACCGCGCGGGTATGGCGGTCAGAGCATCTGCTCGCGGATGAACTGGAGGTGCTGGGCAATGTCGTCCAGCTTGTCTGTCGCATTCTGCTGGCCGTCCTCGATGGCATCCGCGAACTGGATCAGTTGGCCGGCCCAATCGGCCGTGTGGCGTTGCTGGGCAGTGGCTGCCGCATGTTGCTGTTCGAGCAGTTGCAGCAGGCGCTGGTTGTCCGCGTGGAGTTCGGCCAGTCGGTCGCAGGCTGCGGTTAGCTTCTCCTCAAGCGCGGTGATCCGTTCGGTGAGCCGGTCGGCTTCGGTTTTCGGGGCGTAGAGGGCATAGCCCGTGTAGGGACGTACGTACAGATAGACCGTATCCTCGACGTCAATGCCGCGTTCGGCATGCATGATGTTGTCCACGTAGTACATGGCGCCCTCGTCGTCCCGGTCGGCACCGCGCACCCAGACAACGCTGCCCGTGGTAGGCATGGAGGCCAGCTCTACGGTAGGGCCCGACTCCCAGTTGTCGGTATAGAAGAGCAAGGTGAATTTCATAGGCTGCTCCGGACGGATTGGCCGTCCTGTTCTCAAAAATACGAATAATATCCCTTCCTGCACCGCGGTCCGGCGGAGAAGATGTTGCGCATGCCGTATGTAGAAAGAATCGGGCCGGTATCATGCGATACCGGCCCGATTGATAGTGGTGTGTCAGCAGGTTACTGCTGCTGTGCCTTGAAGGCGGCAATACCGTCGTTCAGGAACTTGATGTAGCCCTGCACGTCCAGATCGTAACCGCGTACCGGCATCAGCGGCGTACCCTCGTGGTTGACGATGATGTAGGCCGGCTGAGCGTTCACGCCGTATTTCTCGGCGAGGAAGTGCGAGTTGATGCGGCCGAGGCCTTTCAGTACCTTGCCGTTGGGCAGGGTTACCCAATCCTCCTCGGGAACGTTCTTCTTGTCGTCGCCGTAGAGCGATACAACTACGAACTCCTCACGCAGCAGGCGCTGTACTTCCGGATCGGACCATACGCGCTGCTCCATCTCGCGGCAGTTCACGCAACCGTGTCCCGTGAAGTCGATGAAGAGCGGTTTGTCCTGTGCAATGGCGGCTTCCATGGCCTGACCGTAGTGGTAGTAGCCGTCGATGCCGTAGGGCAGCGGCGAGAGGAAGTCGGCATATTTCTTGGTTTCACCCGTAGCCGTCGTCATGGACGTACCGCTCTGTGTGGAGGTGGTCGAAACGGCACCCGAACCGGCCGTCAGCACGAAGTCCTGCGTCTGGATGGGCGGCATGTAACCCGAGAGGCCCTTCAGCGGCGCACCCCACATGCCCGGGATCATGTAGACCACGAAGGCGAAGACGAAGATGGCCAGAACCAGACGGCCAACCGAGATGAACTTCAGGTCGCTGTCGTGTTTGAATTTGAGCTTGCCGAGCAGGTAGAAGCCAAGCAGGGTGAAGATGGCGATCCACAGGGCGAGGTAGATCTCGCGGTCGAGCAGGCCCCAGTGGTAGGTCTGGTCAGCCACGCTGAGGAACTTCAGACCCAGTGCCAACTCGATGAAACCGAGTACCACCTTGACGGAGTTCAGCCAGCCGCCGCTCTTGGGGAGTTTCTCCAGCAGCGAGGGGAAGAGGGCCAGCAGCGTGAAGGGCAGGGCGAAGGCAATCGAGAAGGCGAGCATCGTGACGATCGGCTGCCAGAAGTTGCCGCCCGAGATCGACTCGATCAGTACGCCGCCCACGATCGGACCCGTGCACGAGAACGATACCAGTACCAGCGTCAGGGCCATGAAGAAGATACCGCCCAGACCGGCCTTGTCGGATTTGCTGTCGGTCTTGTTCACCAGCTTCGAGGAGATCGTGATCTCGAATGCGCCGAAGAACGAAGCGGCGAAGATCATGAAGACGATGAAGAAGATGATGTTCGGCAACCAGTGCGTAGCCAGCCAGTTGAAGATGTCGGCCGTCACGGCGTCACCGCCGATCCAGCGGGTGATGAGGATGATGGCGACAATCGGCACCGTATAGAGCAGTACGATGAAAAGACCGTACATGAAGGCGCGGAAGCGGCCCAGCGCCTTGTTGCCCGAACCCTTGATGAAGAACGATACGGTCATCGGCACCATCGGGAAGACGCACGGCGTCAGCAGGGCGGCAAAGCCCCACAGGATGGCCGACAGGATCACGCCCCACATCGATTTGCCGCTGGTGGCGCTGGCCGAGGTCGAAGCGGCAGCTGCGCTGTCACTGTCCACGTCGATTTCAAAATCCCAATATTGCAGCGGCGAGCAACCCACGTCGTTGCAGACCATCCATTCGATGTAACCGGTCAGTTTGGCGGAAGCATCCGTCACGACGAATTTCTGCGAGAAGGAGGCCTGCTTCTCGTAGTACCCGATCTCCATGGCGAAGATGTCGTCGTAGGTGACGATCGGCTCCGACACCTCGACGGGCGTGCCTTCCAGCGTAGCGCCCTCGACGTTCTCGAACGTGATGACGGTCGGGTTGGGGCCCATCATGTCGTAGGGACCTAGATCGTACATGTGCCATGTGTCTTCGATTTCGGCGTTGAAAACCACCTCGTAGGTGTTTTTGCCGAGGTCGTTGACCTTGTAGCTCCATTGTACATCCTGCGCCTGGGCCAGCGCCGCACCGAAGAGCACGGCCGATGCCGTCGCGAGGACGAATTTAAAGAGTTTGTTCATACGGCTTTAATGAGTAATTGAAATAGTTTTTTAATCTTTTTCTATACCTTATTATTATAATACACAATTCCGAGGACCGATCTCCGTTTGGTAAGTAAACCGCCGGTTGCCGAGGGTTCGGCACGGTCCCCAATTGCGTCACAATATTAGTAAATAATTTGCTCAGACACAATTTTATTCCTAATTTTGACTTGAAGATTAAGCGTCAATCGGGAGGGTTGACGGATTGAAAGTAACTGATTAACATAAATTTAGTATGAAAAAGTTTTTTGTAGCAGCCGTGTTGGCACTGTTTGCCGGAATCGGGATGACCATGGCTCAGATGCCGGATGTCAAGATTGAAAATCATCAGGGAAACGTCATCAGCACCCGTTCGCTGCTCAAGGCAGGCAAGCCGACCATCATTTCGTTCTGGTCCATCACCTGCAAACCCTGTCTGATGGAGCTCAACGCCATCAACGATCAGATGATCGACTGGCTGGACGAGGCCGATTTCCAGGTAGTTGCCGTTTCGATCGACGATACGCGTTCGTCGGCAAAGGCCAAAGCGCTGGCCAGCGGCAGCGGTTGGAACGATTTCATCGTTCTGTACGATAAGAACCAGGACTTCAAACGTGCCATGAACGTCAATCTGACTCCGCAGGTATTCATTATGGATGCCGACGGCAAGATCGTTTACTCGCACACGGGTTATACGCCCGGTTCGGAGGCTGAACTGTTCAAGATCGTAAAGAGCCTGCAGTAGTACGGAACGAACGGCTTCCGGCCCGATCGGGGTGCGGCAAGTCCGGACAAACCAACGGAGAGGGGAGTGATCCCCTCTCTTTTTGTCTGTGTCTGCCGGGGCGGAGCCTGTAAAACGGTAAGGAACGGATGGAACCCAAGATCAATCGGGAGCCGGTGGCGGAGGCTGCGCGCCGGCTGGCGGCGGAGAACCAGCGCCGGGCCCGCCAGGTGGCCGAGACATTGCGTATTGCGGAGCGGTGGGAGGAGGCGGGTGCCGAGGTGCATCCGGTCGGCTCGCTGCCCATGGGGTTGCTCGTGAAGCACCTTGACCTGGATTTTCACATCTATTCCGACGAGGTGCGGCCGGCCGTCGGGATGGCGGTCATGACGCAGCTGGCCGAAGATCCGGCCGTCGAGCGGATCGCGTACGGCAATCTGCTGCGGACCGAGGAGGCCTGCATCGAGTACCACGTGTGGTATCGCGGCGAGGAGGGGGCGCTGTGGCAGATCGACATGATTCATATCGTGAGGGGCTCGCGCTACGACGGCGTGTTCGAGCTGATGGCCTCCCGCATCGCGGCGGCGCTGACCGACGAGACGCGCGACGCCATCCTGCGGCTGAAATACGAGACCCCGGAGGCCTGTCCGATTGCCGGTGTGGAGTATTACCGGGCCGTGCTGGAAGGGGGTGTGCGGACGTTTGCCGAACTGGAGGCGTGGCGTGCGCGCCATCCACTGACGGGCATCACGACCTGGATGCCGTGACGCGTTTGGCCGGTGCACCGATGTCCGGGGCGGAGGAACAGTCCCGGAAAGTTTGCGGTTTCGCTGTAAAGATATTATTTTTACGATAATTTCGTGGCGTGGCCGCCTTGCGCATCCTCCGGGAGCGGAACGGAAGGCCCGCGGAGCGAGTGATTGTTGTTGTGTTTTACCAAAAAATCAAGCAATGTTGAAGCGAATTGTGTCCGGTCTGGTGCTGGGCGGCATGCTGCTGACGCTGGCGTCGTTTACGGCTGCGCCGCGCGTCCGGCAGGGGGAGACGGCTCCGGAGGAAGTCGTCGTGGCGACGGAGGCAAAGGAAATCGAAGAAGAATACCTGCCGGTGATCGGGTGGTTCTGGAAGCGGGACACGATGACCTACTGGATCCACGAAGGAGCGTGGCAAGTGTCCGGACAGGATACGGTGAAGACGCTCGGCCTGTCGACCAAGGTGCAGGTAACCGTGACCGACTCCACGAAGCACCGTTACCGGATGGAGTACCGTTTCCTGGAATTCGCCATCGATTCGACGGCCGAGTCATGGGCACAGGATTGGGTGCGGTCTGCCGTTGGCAAACTGCAGCAGCAGGTGGTCGGAACCGCCATTCGGTTCCGTACCGACGAGTTCGGACGGATTGTCAAGTACGACAACCTGGGCGCCGTCAGGAAACAGGCCCGCAAGGTGCTGGCCGATGTGGTGCGCGACCTGCCCGGTATCGACAGTCTGGTTCCGCCCGGCATGGATATGAAGGACGTGGTGCGGGGTGTTGATGCGGATGCTCTGGTGAACGGCTATATCGAGGAGCTGGAGATGCTGTTCCGGTGCCACGGCAACCAGTATCAGATCGGAGAGTTTACGGAGCATTCGGACGAGACCGACACGGAATATGCGTCGGATACCTATGTGATGGCAAACCTCGATCCGGAAACCTCTGAGTACGAACTGCTGTTTGATGTGTACAGCTATATTCCACGGGAGGATCTCAAGAGCCTGCTCGGTGAGCTGATCGAACTGTTTGCGGACGAGAAGATGGAGGCCGATCTGCTCAAGAGCGAGTTGGACGCCGGTTTCGATGAGCAGGTAACCGAGGATGCGGTCAACAACTCCTGCTTCTATCTGCAGTATTTCCCCGACGGTTGGCCCCGGGAGGTGATCTACCAGGAGGGAGTGACCATCGGTGATCGGGGTAAACTGAAGCAAACCTATATCGAGTGGGATTACCGCAGTGTCGGCCACACGAACTGATACGAAAAGAGCGGCGGATCGTCTTGCGTGACAGATCCGCCGATCTTTTTTTGCTCGGGCATTCGCCGGTAGCGGCCCGTTGGCCGTGGAAGCCGTCCGTGGGCAGGGTGGATAGCCGGGCGGAGTCTCTGGCGGATGGCCGGACGGCAGGGTAAAAGTCCGCTGCAGGATAGGCGGGGAGCCCGGAACATTGCCGTGCATGCGTAGCCGCTCTCTCGATGATATAACAAAGCCGCCCGACCATTTCCGGTCGGGCGGCTTGGTGTATAGAGCGGGACGAGGCGCTTACAGTTTGCGTTTCTCCTCGACGATTTCGTAACCCTCGATGACATCGCCGACGCGTACGTCGTTGTAGCTCTCGATGTTCAGACCGCACTCCAGTCCGGAGGTAACCTCCTTCACGTCGTCCTTGAAGCGCTTGAGCGATCCCAGACGGCCCGTGTGGATCACGATACCGTCGCGGATGACGCGGATCGGCGTGTTGCGGGTGATCTTGCCCTCGCGGACCACGCAGCCGGCCACCACGCCGACCTTGCTGATCTTGAAGGTTTCGAGCACCTCCACCGAGCAGACGATCTCCTCCTTCTTGACCGGTTCGAGCATACCCTCGATGGCGTCCTTGATATCGTTGATTGCGTCGTAGATGATCGAGTAGAGGCGGATCTCGATGCCCTCCTTCTCGGCCTCCTTGCGCGCGCTGGCGCTGGGGCGTACCTGGAAGCCTACGATGATGGCATTGGAAGCCATGGCCAGCATGACATCCGATTCGGAGATCTGACCCACGGCCTTGTGGATGACGTTCACCTGCACCTCCTCGGTGGAGAGTTTGATGAGCGAGTCGGTCATGGCTTCGATCGAACCGTCCACGTCGCCCTTGACGATGATGTTCAGCTCCTTGAAGTTGCCGATGGCGATGCGGCGTCCGATCTCGTCCAGCGTGACGTGCTTCTGGGTCTTGAGACCCTGGATGCGCTGGAGCTGCTCGCGTTTGTTGGCCACCTCGCGGGCGCTGCGCTCGTCCTCCATGATGTTGAACGTGTCACCGGCCTGCGGAGCACCGTTCAGACCCAGCACGAGTACCGGCGTCGAGGGCGGTGCGGCCTGCACGCGCTGGCCGCGCTCGTTGAACATGGCCTTGATCTTGCCCGAATAGGTGCCGGCCACCATGGCATCGCCGATGCGGAGCGTACCGTTCTGGACGAGCACCGTAGCCACGTAACCGCGGCCCTTGTCCAGCGACGACTCGATGATCGTACCCGTGGCACGGCGGTTGGGGTTGGCCTTCAGTTCGAGCAGTTCGGCTTCGAGCAACACCTTCTCGAGCAGTTTGTCGAGGTTGATGCCCTTCTTGGCCGAGATGTCCTGCGACTGGTATTTGCCGCCCCAGTCCTCCACGAGGTAGTTCATCTGGGCCAGCTGTTCCTTGATGTGGTCGGGGTTGGCGTTCGGCTTGTCGATCTTGTTGATCGCGAAGACGATCGGCACGCCGGCTGCGGCCGCGTGGTTGATGGCCTCGACCGTCTGCGGCATGACGTTGTCGTCGGCGGCGACGATGATGATCGCCACGTCCGTCACCTTCGCACCGCGGGCACGCATGGCGGTGAAGGCCTCGTGACCCGGCGTATCGAGGAAGGTGATCTTCTTGCCGTTCAGATCGACGCTGTAGGCACCGATGTGCTGGGTGATACCGCCGGCCTCGCCCTCGATCACGTTCGTCTTGCGGATGTTGTCCAGCAACGACGTCTTACCGTGGTCCACGTGACCCATGACGGCCACAATCGGCGGACGCTCCACCAGATCCTTGTCATCGTCCTTCTCGTCGTCGATGGCTTCCTGAATCTCAACCGAGACAAACTCGACCTTGTAGCCGAACTCCTCGGCCACGATCACGAGCGCCTCGGCATCGAGCCGCTGGTTGATCGACACCATCAGACCCAGGTTCATGCAGGCCGTGATGACCTCCGTCACCGGTACATCCATCATGGTGGCCAGCTCGCTGACGGTCACGAACTCCGTAACCTTCAGGATCGACTCCTCCATGTGGGCGCGTTCCATCGCCTCGTCCATGCGGGCGCGGGCATCCTGCCGTTTCTCCTTGCGGTACTGGGCACCCTTGCTCTTGCCGCCCTTGGCGGTCAGACGTGCCAGCGTATCCTTGATCTGCTTCGATACCTCCTCGTCGCTCACTTCGGGGCGTACGACGGGTTTCGGCGCCGCTTTTTTCTTCTTGCCGTTCTCCTTGCGGGCCTGGGCTGCCTGTGCGGCGCCGTTGCGGCCTGCGTTCGGGTTGTTCGCTCCGTGGCCGCCCGGATTGCCCTGACCGCCGCGTGCGTCGCGGCCGGCCGGCTGCGGCTTGGAGACGTCTACCTTGTCCTTGCCGATGCGTTTGCGCTTCTCGCGGCGGCCACCGGCCGGGCCCAGGTTTTGTACGTCCATCTTGCCCAGCACCTTCGGACCGGTCAGCCGGGTCTCGTCGCTGGGGCGGAAGACATTGTCACGGCTTTCGGCCATGCGCTCGTCGTAGGTCTTCTCCTGAATCTTGATCTCCGGTTTGACGGGGGCGGCTGCCTGGGGCTGAGCCGGCTGGGGACGCGGTTGCTGCGGCTGGGCCGGAGCGGCTGCGGGAGCCGGAGCGGGCTGAGGTGCCGGGGCCGGAGCCGGAGTCTCCCGGACCGGTTCCTCGTGACGGGCCGGAGCGGGCTGGGGTGCCGGACGGGTGGCTGCGGGAGCCGGAGCGGCTTCCTCGCGGGCAGGTGCGGCCGGCTCTTCCCGGTGGACAGGCTGCGGAGCCGGGGCCGGTTGCGGAGCCGCCGGTTGTCTGTGTCCGTTGGAAAGGTCGATCTTGCCCAGAATCTTCGGGCCGCCCGTCTTCACTTCGTCCTTTACGCTGATAACGCCGCTTTTGATGACCACCTCCTCGTCGTCCTCATCGTGATGCGTGTGGTTGCGGTCATGCAGGGAGACGGTCTCGGGCTTCATGTTGATCCGCTCGCGGACTTTGGCCCGGTCGTCGGCCGTGCGGTTGCCTCCGAACTCCTTCTCCAGAATGGCATACACATCGTGTTCGATGGGTGTGTTGGGGGAACTTTCGATGTGGATGTTCTTCTTCTCGAGGAAATCCGTAATCGTGGCAATGCCTACCTTGAACTCCTTCGCAACCTGCAGGAGTCGCAGTTTTCTCTCATTTGACATATGTTCTTTCTCTGTTTTTTCGGCGTTATGTTTCTCGTGTTACTCTTGTCGGCGGAGCGGCATGGCAGCCTCTCCGTCCGTGGGCCGCTCTCCGTCGGCCGTCCGGCCGCCTCGCGGCGGTCGTCCTCTTCCGGTGCGGAGACCTATTCGAACTCCGACTTCAGGATGCCGATCACCTCGCGGATGGTCTCGTCCTCCAGGTCGGTGCGGCGGGCCAGTTCGTCGGGAGCGATCTCCAGTACGCTCTTGGCCGTGTCACAGCCGATCGCCTTTAGGGCGTCGATGATCCACTGATCGATCTCGTCGGAGAACTCCTGCAGATCGACGTCCTCCTCCTCGACGTCGCGGTAAACGTCGATGTCGTAACCGGTCAGCATGCTGGCCAGACGGATGTTGAGGCCGCCCTTGCCGATGGCGAGCGACACTTCGCTCGGCTTCAGATAGACGGATGCGGTCTTCTTCTCCTCGTCGAGCGTGATGGAGGAGATCTTGGCCGGATTCAGCGCGCGCTGGATGAGCAGCTGCGTGTTGGAGGTCCAGTTCACCACGTCGATGTTCTCGTTGCGCAGCTCCTTGACGATCGAGTAGATGCGCGATCCCTTCATGCCGACGCAGGCGCCCACCGGGTCGATGCGCTCGTCATAGGACTCGACAGCCACCTTGGCGCGCTCGCCGGGGATGCGGACGATCTTCTTGATCGTAATCAGTCCGTCGTAGATCTCCGGAACCTCCTGCTCGAAGAGTTTCTCGAGGAACTCGGGCGCCGTGCGCGACAGGATGATGACCGGATTGTTGTTGCGCATCTCCACCTTGGTGACGATGGCGCGGATCGTGTCGCCCTTGCGGAAGAAGTCGCTGGGAATCTGCTCGCTCTTGGGCAGGATCAGCTCGTTGTCCTCGTCGTCGAGCACCAGGATCTCCTTCTTCCACACCTGATAGACTTCGCCGGTGATGATCTCACCCACGCGCTCGCTGTATTTCTCGAAGAGGTTGGCCTTCTCCAGGTCGAGGATGCGCGAGGCGAGGTTCTGACGCAGCGACAGAACGGCGCGGCGGCCGAACGAATCGAGCTTGATCTCGTCGGCTACCTCCTCGCCGACCTCGTAGGTCGGGTCGAGCTTGCGGGCATCCGAAATGGAGATCTGCTGGTTGGGATTCTCGACCTGTCCGTCCTCGACGATGACGCGGTTGCGCCAGATCTCGAGGTCGCCCTTGTCGGCGTTGATGATGATGTCGAAATTCTCGTCCGTTTCGTAGGTCTTTATCAACAGGTGACGGAAGACATCTTCCAGTACGCCGATCATGGTGCTTTTGTCGATGTTCTTCAGCTCTTTGAACTCGGCAAAATTGCTTATCAGATTCAGGTTGTCCATGGTTTATGTGTATTGTTTTTCTATTCTCTTCTCATGTGTGTCGCTCGGCGGGGGGCGCTACTTGAAATCGAGGTACTCCTTCGTGTACTTGATCTCCTCCATCGGCCAGGTCTGCACCACGTCGAAGGGCTGTTTCCGTTTTTTGCCCTCCACGGCGCGCATCTCCTCGTAGGCGAGGGTGATGCCCTCCTCGGTCGCATCGCGCAGCTCGGCGATGATCTTCGTGCCGTTCTGCAGCAGCACCTCCACGGGCTGGCCGATCAGCTTGCGGTACTGGCGCAGCAGCTTGAGGGGCTGGCCCACGCCGGCCGAGGTGACCGTCAGTTCGAAATCCTCCGCTTCGCGGTCGAACTGGGCCTCGATCGTCTGACTGAGGTTGACGCAGTCGTCGATGTCCACCGAGTCGTCGCTGTCGATGACGACCTCGATTTCGTTGGTCGGAGTGGCGGTCACGCTGACCAGGAACAGTTTGCTGCCCTCCAGGGCGGCATTGGCGATCGCTTCGATCTTTGCGGTATCTATCATGTTCTTGTTTTCTTCGTTGGATGATGCGGCGGGGACGGACGGCCGACGGGGCAGGGGCGTCCCCTGTGCCCCGATTACGAAATTTGGGGACTCGCGTCCCCAAATTCTCGTGTTATCCCGTAACGGGTGCAAATATAGGTCTTTCCGTCGGAATTTCCTAATGTTCCGTCGGAAAAGTGTGCGTCTTCCTATTCTTCCTCGGCGGCGATGGCGCAGTTGTAGGGTTTCAGGATGCCGCGTTTGGAGGAGCGGATGAACTCGATGATCTCGTCGCGCGTCTCGCTCTGCGGGAACGAATTCATCACGATGTCGCAGGCCTTGCCGTAGCTGTGGCCCTCCTGGAAGAGTACGCGGAAGATGTCCTGGATCTCGCCGATCTGCTCGGCCGTGAAGCCGCGGCGGCGCAGACCGATGAAGTTGGCTCCCACGAAGGTGATCGGGAAGCGGGCTGCCTTGACGAAGGGCGGGATGTCCTTGCTCACCAGCGAGCCGCCGCTGATCATGGCGTGGCGGCCGATGCGGCAGAACTGGTGTACGGCCGAGGCGCCGCCGATGATAGCCCAGTCGCCCACTTCGACTTCGCCGGCCAGCAGCACGTTGTTCACGATGACGCAGTTGCTGCCCACCACGCAGTCGTGGGCCACATGGGCGCAGGCCATGATGAGGTTGTTGTTGCCGATGACGGTTTTGCCCTTGGCGGCCGTACCGCGGTTGACGGTGGCCGATTCGCGGACCGTATTGTAGTCACCCATCTCGACGGTGGTGTACTCACCCTTGAATTTGAGGTCCTGGGGTACGCCGGCGATGACGGCGCCTGCGTGGATTTTGCATCCCTTGCCCATGCGGGCGCCGTCCAGAATGACGGCATGGGGGCCGATCCACGAACCGTCGCCGATGACGACGTCTCCGGCGATGTAGGCAAACGGCTCGACGACGACGTCCTTGCCGAGGCGGGCGTCCGGATGAATGTAGGCTAAGTTGCTGATCATTTATTTTCGTTGCTTTTTTGGTTTACTTCGGTTGTTCGTTCGGGCAGGCGCCGGTCTTCGGGCGCGGTTACTGGGCCTTGTTGCGGGCCACCTGGGCCATGAGGGTCGCCTCGGTGGTGAGTCGGCCGCCCACGAAGGCCTTGGCCTCCATCATGACGATGCCGCGGCGGATCGGTTCGGTGAGCCGCAGTTCGAACTGCAGCGTGTCGCCCGGTACGACCTTGTGCTTGAAGCGCACGTTGTCGATCTTCATGAAGTAGGTCGAGTAGTTTTCGGGATCGGCCACGTTGTGCAGGGCCAGGATGCCGCCGCACTGGGCCATGGCCTCGATGATGAGGACGCCCGGCATGATCGGCTCATCGGGGAAGTGGCCCACGAAGAAGGGCTCGTTCATCGTGACGTTCTTGATGCCGGCCACGCTGTTCTCGTCGATGTGGAAGATGCGGTCCACGAGCAGGAACGGCGGGCGGTGGGGAAGCATCTGGCGGATGCGGTTGATGTCGTAGAGCGGTTCGGCCGACGGATCGTAGACGAAGGTCGGACGGGCGGCGTCGCGGCGCAGGTTCTTGCGCAGCCCCTTGACCATCTCCGAATTGACGAAGTGGCCGGGGCGGAGGGCCATGACGCGCCCCTTGAGGCGGATGCCCAGCAGGGCCATGTCACCCAGCACGTCGAGCAGCTTGTGGCGGGCGATCTCGTTGATGAAGCGCAGCTGGAGGTTGTTCACGTAGCCGCCGGTGATGCGGATGTCCTGCTTGTCGAAGACCTTGGCCAGGCGGGCCACTTCGGCGTCGGATACCTCGTGTTCGCACACGACGATGGCGTTGTCCAGGTCGCCGCCCTTGATCAGGTTGGCCTTGAGCAGCGGTTCCAGTTCGTGCAGGAAGACGAAGGTGCGGCAGGGTGCGATTTCGGTGGCGAAGTCATCCCCCTCGGTGTACATGGCGTACTGGTTGCCCACCACGCGGGAGTTGTAGTCCACGTGTACCGAAACGGAGAACTTGTCGTCCGGATAGATGATGAACGAGGAGCCCTTTTCGGGATAGTCGAAGGTGGTCTTCTCGCGAACCTCGTAATATTGGCGCGGTGCGTTCTGCTCCTCAAGGCCCGTGGCGAGAATGGCCTCGGCATAGGCCTTGGCCGAACCGTCCATGATCGGGGTTTCGGGGGCGTTGATCTCGACGATGGCGTTGTCGACGCCGAGCGTCCAGAGGGCGGCCATGATGTGCTCGATGGTGCATACCTTGGCAGCGCCCTTCTCGATGGTCGTGCCGCGCGAGGTGTCGGTCACGTAGTCCGACAGGGCGGGAATCTCCGGTTTGTCTTCGAGGTCGATGCGGCGGAAGAGGATGCCGGTGCCGGCCGGTGCCGGCTGTACGGTCATCGTGGAGAGAATCCCGGTATGGAGGCCCTTGCCGCTGAAGGCGACGGGGGCTTTGAGCGTCTTCTGATTGTCAGCCATATGGAATGGGTTGAGTTAATTTTTGATTGCAAAGGTATTAATTTTTTGAAAGAATCCGTACTTTTGCCGATAAACCGACTGGAAACCCAGGCGGCCGATATGAAATTTGTGCTCTGTACGTTGCGGAGCGGCCTGTCGGGCCGGTCCGTCGTCGCTGCTGTCCGTATGAATACCTTTCCGGAAGAAGAACATAACGAGGAAGAAGAGGTGGAGTGGGGCCTGCCGCCCGGTCCGCCTCCCGAAATCCGTGTGCCTTTCGGGCAAAAACCCCGCCGGGAGTTCGGCGAACGGATTTTCGATAACCGGGAGACCATCTGCATCACGGTGATCGCCTACTTGATGGTGGCCATCCTGCTGCTGACCTCGCGGGTGCTGCTGGCTCCGCGCGAGCGGGAGTCGGCCATTGTCGTCTCCTTCGAGGATCAGGAGGAGCTGCAGCGTCTGGAAGAGGAGTTGCAGCGGGCGCAGGAGTTGAACGACCTGCTCAATTCCTCCATGCCGACGGAGTACGAATCCGTGCGCAATGCCGTTTCCAACGAGCAGGCCGAGTCGATGGACGAGTTGAGCGAGGAGACCCGCGAACTCTTCGAAGCCTCCGACGAGGTGATGGAGGAGATGGACCGCAACAGCGCCGAGTACGAGGAGTGGCTCGCCGCACTGGCCGATGACCGGCGTCCCGAGCCGACGGACCGGGAGCCGCGCGACGCGAAACTGTCGGGCGGGGTAACGGTCTCCTTCTCGCTGGCCGATCCGGTCCGGCATGCCGTCCGGCTGCCGGTTCCGGCCTACAAGTGTGCCGGAGGCGGCCGGGTTGTGGTGGAGGTGGTGGTCAGCCGCAACGGCGACGTGCTGGCGGCCAGCGTGGACAAGGCACGTTCGACGGACGATCCCTGCATGACTGCCGCGGCGCTGGAGATGGCCCTGCGGGCCCGGTTCAATGTGGATGCCTCGGCGCCTTCCCGTCACGGCGGCACCATCACGTACGCCTTCGTGCCCCAGTCCCGGTAGCGGCGGGAGGAGGCAAAAGGGGAACAAAACCGGGACAATCGGCTGCGGTGTTCCGCCCGGTTGGAAAATTATGCGTAACTTGCACGATGACGGGGATACCCGCAGCCGCTGCGGCGGAGTGCCCCGGTCGGACAACAGAGCGTAACGATTATGATAGAGTCTTTTCTCAATAGCGAACACGTGGTGCTGGTGGGGTCGATCATCCTGCTGGTCGCCATCCTTGCCGCCAAGTCGGGCACCCGTTTCGGAACCCCCATTCTGTTGCTCTTCCTGCTGGTGGGCATGGCCTTCGGCAGCGACGGCCTCGGCATCAAGTTCAACAGCCCGATGGCGGCCCAGTTCATCGGCATTCTGGCGCTGAGCGTCATCCTGTTCACCGGCGGTATGGATACCCGGTACGGCGAGATCCGTCCGGTGGCGGCCGAGGGCATCGTGCTGGCTACGCTGGGCGTCTTTCTGACCGCCCTGCTGACGGGAGCCTTCATCTGGGTGGTCAGCGATTTCTTCGGGGTGGGACTGTCGCCGGTGGAGGCGATGCTGCTCGCTTCGGTGATGTCCTCGACCGATTCGGCGTCGGTCTTTTCCATTCTGCGTTCCAAAAAACAGGGGCTCAAGCAGAACCTGCGTCCGCTCCTGGAGCTGGAGAGCGGTAGTAACGACCCCATGGCCTATATCCTCACGATCATCCTCGTGCAGGCCGCCCAGCCCGGCGACAACGGCAGCGTGTGGTCGTACGTGAGCATGTTTCTCATCCAGATGGTGGTCGGTGCGGCAGCCGGTTATCTGTTCGGCCGGCTGACGGTCTACGTGATGAACCGGATCAACCTGCGCAACAAGTCGCTCTATTCGGTGCTGCTGCTGGCCATCGTCTATTTCATCTTCTCGATGACCGATCTGATCGGGGGCAACGGCTATCTGGCCGTCTATCTGGCCGGTCTGGTGGTCGGTAACTACAAGATTGTCTATCAGAAGAGTCTGGCGACCTTCTTCGACGGCTATACGTGGCTTTTCCAGATCGTCATGTTCATCACGCTGGGCCTGCTGGTCAATCCCCACGAGATGCTCGGCGTATGGCACATGGGGCTGCTGGTGGCGGTGTTCATGATCGTCGTGGCCCGTCCGGCGGCCGTATTCCTGTGCCTGTCGCCGTTCCGCAAAATTACCGCCAAGGGCAAGCTCTACGTTTCGTGGGTGGGCCTGCGCGGTGCGGTGCCGATCATCTTCGCCACCTATCCCTGGGTGGCGGGGCTGGATCATGCCGGCGTGATATTCAATACGGTATTTTTCATTACGATTCTTTCGCTCCTCGTCCAGGGCACCACGGTCAGCTCGATGGCCAACGTCTTGGGTCTCTCGACCACCCTCAAGGAGGACAGTTTCGGTATCGACATGCCCGACGAGATCAAGGCCGATCTGACCGAAATGGAGGTGCGCCCCGAATGGCTGGCCCACGGTTCGCTGATGCGAGACCTGCGGCTGGACAAACATACGCTGGTGATGATGATCCGCCGCGGCGACGACTACATTGTCCCCAAGGGCGACACCGAACTGCAGGTGGGCGACAAGATGCTCTGTGTGACGGGCGAATCGGACCGCCTGCCCGAGGATCATGCCGTGGCCCAGACGGCCGGCTGGCGCGAGAAGACCCGCCGGGCCTTTGCCGGCCTGTTCGGGCGGGAGCGTGCCATTGCCGATTCGGCGGCGCGGCTGGGGGAGGTCGATCCTGGACAGTGTGTCGGGGAGGAGCGTCCCGATTTCGATATCGGTACGGACGACGTGCCGAAGGGCGGCTCCCGCTTTGGCGCAGAACTCATGGACGATGGCGACCGGAAGAAGTGATTGGCACGGGGCGTTGCCGGCGGGATACTGCACGCCGGAGGAGGCCGCCGAGCGGCTGGCTCCCCGCAGCGCCTGCGTGGCCTTTACGGGCTATCGGCCGGAAAAGTTCCGGACGGTGTGGCCGGACGGGGAGGCTGAACGACGACTGGCGGGGCTGTTGCGTCCCGCGATAACGACGCTGTACGATGAGGGCAGGCGTCGTTTTTTGTGCGGCATGGCCGACGGGTTCGACCTGTGGGCGGCCGCGGAGGTGCTGGCCCTGCGCGATACGGGACGTTGTCCCGAGGCGGAGGTGGTGGCCGTGGTGCCGTTTGCCGGTCATGACGGGCGGTGCGGAGCCTGGTTCCGTTCGCTCTATGCGGCGGTCTGGGGGCGGGCCTCCCTGCGCGTGCTGATTGCCCCGGCGTATCTGCCCGAGGTGTTCCATCGGCGCAACGACTTTTTGGTCGATCATGCCGCCGTGGTGCTCTGCTTCCATACGGGGCTGCGGGGCGGTACGGCCTATACGGTGGCCCGTGCCCGCCGGACGGGGGTGCCGGTGCTCAATCTGGCTGCTCCGGCCCTGTCGCCGGAGGGGGCGCAGAAGCGATTATTTTGAAACGGAGCCCGCCGTTTTCGTCGAAAAATCCCTAATTTTGGGCAAAACTATGTAGATATATGGAATGCATCATTGACGGGATGTTGCGCAACGGCGCCCGCCGGGCCATCATCCCGGGGGTCGGTGCCTTCATCCGGAAGGAGTCGGGCGAGGTTATCTTCTCGGATCTGTTGCGCTGCGACGACGGCGCAATGGCGGCCTATCTGGTCGAACACGAGGGAATTACGCCGGCCATGGCGCAGGAGCGCACCCGGGCATACGCCGGGCGCGTGCAGGCGGAGCTGACCCGCTCGGGGCGCGTGGAGTTTCCCGGTTGGGGCATCCTCAGCCGGACGGAGCAGGGCCACTATCGCTTCGTGCCGGCCAACCGGCAGGAGCCTGCGGCCGCACCGTGCGACCATTGCCAGCCCGCCGTTGAGGAACAGGCGGCATCCCCGCATGCACAGCCTGCCGATACGGCAGCGACGCCGTCTCCGGAAGCGGAGGAGCGTTCCCGGACCGGCTTTGCCGAAAGCCCCGCAGCGGAACCGGCCCGCCCGGCCGCATCCGTTCAGGAGGAGACCACGCCGGCCACAATGCCATCCGTCGAGGAGGCTGCAGCCGCGCATCCGGTGGCCGAACCGACCGACGGCCCGATCCAGGCCGAGACTGCACCTGCACCTGTTGCCGCTATCTCCGACGCATCGGCCGCGGCCGTAGGTTCCGGTCGGGAGGGGATGGCCGCCCGTCGCACCGGTCAGCAGCGTCTGCGCAACGTGTTGTTCGATGAAGAGGAAACCTCCGGGGAGGCACAGGCCGCAACGGCAACGGGCGGCTCGCAGGCTGGCCCGCAGACAGACCGGGCCGAGGAGCCGGCGCCCTATCGTCCCGAAATCCATATCCGGCGGCCGAACCGTCCGCGCAAACGGATGGATGGCGTGCTGGTGATTGCCGTCATCGCGCTGGTCATTACGCTGGGCGTGCTGGTGTACGGCTATTTCGCCAAACGCGACATTGCCGCCATGCACGAGCAGGAGCTGGTGCTGGAGATGACCGCCGATTCCGGAGCGGAGGAGGCTGCGGAGTGAGACCGCCCAGCGGAGGAGGCTATTGACAAGAAGAAAAAAGGAGAAACAGACATATGATGGATCTTGTTGCCGTCAAGCAGCGCTTCGGCATTATCGGCACCAGCGAGGCGATGGACCGTGCGCTGGAGATTGCCCTGCGGGTAGCCCCCACCGACCTGTCGGTGCTGGTGACCGGCGAGAGCGGCGTGGGCAAGGAATTCTTCCCGCAGGTGATTCACGCCTTTAGTGCGCGGAAGCATAACAAATACATAGCCGTCAACTGCGGCGCCATTCCGGAGGGTACGATCGACTCCGAGCTCTTCGGTCACGAGAAAGGGGCCTTCACCGGCGCCACCGAGGCCCGCAAGGGCTATTTCGAGGAGGCCGACGGCGGAACGATCTTCCTGGACGAGGTGGCCGAACTGCCCCATTCGACGCAGGTGCGCCTGTTGCGCGTGCTGCAGACGGGCGAGTTCATCCGCGTGGGATCCTCCAAGATCCAGAAGACCAATGTCCGCGTCGTGGCGGCCACCAATGTCAATCTGCAACTGGCCATCCGCGAGGGCCGTTTCCGCGAAGACCTCTACTACCGTCTCAATACGGTGCCGATCTACGTGCCTGCGCTGCGCGAACGCAAGGAGGATATCTACACGCTCTTCCGCAAGTTCGCCTCCGACGTGGCCATCCAGTACCGGATGCCTCCCATCTCGCTGGATGCCGAGGCGCGGACCATGCTGGAGAACTACTACTGGCGCGGCAACATCCGTCAGTTGAAGAACGTGGCCGAGCAGATCTCCGCCATCGAGGAGTCGCGGGTCATCACGCCCGCCATTCTGCGCCGCTACCTACCCGAGGACGGCAACCAGTCGTCCGTGCCCGTGCCGGTTGCCGCTGCGTCGCAGAACGCCTCCAACGGCGATTTCGAGCGGGAGCTGATCTACAAGATGATGTTCGACATGCGGGCCGAGATGGCCGACATCAAGCATCTTCTGCAGGAGGTGCTGGCCGGTCGCGCCACCGCCGAACAGACCGACCGCGTGGCCGGTCTGCTGCAGGCCGCCCATGTCATTCCGGCTCCGGCCCAGCCCGTCCAGCAGCCGGCGGTCGGGTATGCCGAGAGCGAGGAGGTAGCCGATCCGCCCCGCGAGGTCACCAAGGAGGAGGCGCTGCGCGAGGCCATCATCAAGGCACTGCGCCGCCACAACGGCCGCCGCAAGGAAGCGGCCAAGGACCTGTTTATCTCCGAACGGACCCTCTATCGTAAAATCAAGGAACTGGGTATCAATGAATATTAGAGTCAAGTATCTGATCGGTGCGGTGGCGGTCGCCGCGCTGTGCCTCTTCGTGGGGTGCAAGGTGAGCTATTCGCTCTCCGGTGCCTCCATTCCGGCCAATGCGCAGACCGTGAGCATCGCCTATTTCCCGAACAACGCCACGCTGGTGGCTCCCTCGCTCAGCTCGACGCTGACGCAGGGGCTGCAGGACCGCTTCATCAGTCAGACCCGTCTGGCGCTGGTGCCCGAGAACGGCGACCTCGCCTTCGAGGGGGCGATCACCAACTACGTCGTCTCGCCGACCTCCGTGCAGAGCGATGAACTGGCCGCCCAGAACCGTCTGACGGTCACCGTGCAGGTCTCCTTCACCAACCGCATCGACCCCACTTTCAACTTCACCGACAAGTCGTTCTCGGCATTCCTCGAGTACGATGCGACGATGGACCTCTCCAGCGCCGAAGCTGCGCTGATTCCCGAGCTGGTCGACATGCTGGTCGAGGATATCTTCAATGCCGCCGTTTCCAACTGGTAATCGCAACGCGTCATGAACAACGAGGAACTGTTGGAGCGTTATCCGTGGTTTGACCTGCCCCTGCTGGCTGCTGTGGCGGAGGGCAGGGAGGTGCCGCCGCGCATCCGTCTGCTTGTGCGGCTGCGCCCGTGGCTGCTGTACCCCGACCGGACGGAGGAACTGGAGCCTGTACCGGCGGCACCGGCCGGGCCGGAAGAGGCGGCCGAATCGGACGGGGAGGATACGCTCGCCATCATCGACGCCTTCATGGCCGGCGGCGAACATCGCATCGTGGCCGACGAACATACCCCCGATGCGCTGCCCGAGCGGAAGACCGACGCACTGCCTGCCGACGATCTGCTGACGGAACAGCTGGCCGCGATCTACCTGGCACAGGGGCTGGTCGACCGGGCCGTTGAAATATATCGGAGATTAAGTTTGTTAAATCCCGAAAAAAGTGTTTATTTTGCCGAGATTATTGAAAAAGCCCTGGCTCGCAAAACGGGGGCCGAGGCGGAGGACGAAACTGGAAAATAAATAACTAAAAATATTCGATTCACCCATGTACATTTTCTTAGTCATCCTGATTATCATAGCGAGCATCCTGCTGGTGCTTGCGGTTCTTGCACAGAATCCCAAGGGCGGCATGGCTGCCAACTTCGGCGCATCCAATCAGGTGATGGGCGTACGGCAGACGGCCGACTTTCTGGAGCGTTCCTCGTGGACGCTGGCCATTGCCATTGTCGTACTGAGCCTGCTGGCTTCGATCGCCATGTCGTCGCAGCGTCGCGCCAACAACGGAGGCAGCGATGCAATCATTGAGCAGGTCGTAGCCGAGCCGGAGATCGCATTGCCCAATACGGTGGCTCCCGCAACCGCAGCTCCCGCCGCAACCGAGACGCCGGCCGAGGCCGAACAGCCTGCAGCGGAGACGACCGAAACGCCGGCCGAGTAGTTCGCGCGAAGGTCAGGATCAACCGACCCAGCGGATGGAATCCTTCGAGGTTCCATCCGCTTTTTTGTGTTGGTGACCGGCTGCGGAGGGAGCTGTTGGAGAGCGTGACTGGCTGCAGGAGGAAAAACTGTCAGCAGGCTTGCGGCCTGGTTGGCAGCGGGCGGCCGGATAAAAAGCCACGGCAACCGGAGTGCGGCTGCCGTGGCATGGAAAGGCCGTCGGTGCGGGGACGGTCGGGGCGATCGGGAAAGGTAAGGGGGCGGGGAGGCCTACTGCTTGGTGGCGATGAAGAAGAGGTCGAAGCACTGGTCGTCCGCCTTCTTGAGGTAGTAGTCGTCGGCGCAGATCGAGGTGGTCAGCTCGTCGTTGTTGCGCAGCAGACGGCGCCGGTTGATCCGGTTGAGGATGTCGTAGGGCAGTCGCAGCAGCGGTGCGGGCAGCCGGTACTGGAGCCGCAGAAAATCATAGCGGGTGATCCGTTCCACCGCGCGCTTGTTCTCCTCGTAGTACTGCATTACCTTGCCGTTGCCGTAGACGCCGAAGGCCTCGAAATGGTCGAAGTAGCAGCCGATCAGTCCCTTGAATTCGTCCACCGTGTATTCGCGCAGGTGCCACGGGTTGCGGGTCAGCGACATCGCCTTGTTGGGGGTCGAGATGAGCAGCTGGCCGTTCGGCTTCAGCACGCGCTGGATCTCGGCGATCGTGCCGAAGTCGTCGCGGATGTGTTCGATCACCTGGAAGCAGATCACATAGTCCATACACCCCGAGGGAAGACCCTTCAGGGGCGGAATCGTCATACGGCGGAACTCGACGTTGCCTCCCTCGGGCACGATACCGGGCGGAGGCACGGTCTTGTCGACGGTCAGGAAGCGGTCGGCATGGGGGGCGATGAGCGCGACGCCGTAGCCGCTGCCCGTGCCGATCTCCAGCACGTCGCCCGACACGATTTCGGCCGCCTTTTCGTAGGCCAGCAGCGAACGCTGGAAGACGTAGTTGTCGGAGGCGTCGCTCTGCGAGACCCGTTCGGCGCTTTGGATGTTTTTCATAGGCGTTCGGTGGCTTTGATCGTCTCTCCCTCGGTGCAGGCCTGGCCGTGGCTCATCAGGTAGCCTAGTGCCTTCTTGAAGGTTTTCTTGCTCATGCCGGTGGCGGCGGCAATCGCCTCCGGCGTGCTCCTGTCGCTCAGCGCGAGGCGTCCGCCCCCTTCGCCGAGGAGGGCGAGTAGCCGGTCGGCCGCTGCCTTCACCTCGTCCAGTCCCTGCTGCTGGAGGCTCACGTCGATGCGCCGGTCGGGGGTGATGCGGCTCACGTAGGCGGTCATCCGGTCGCCGATGGCTACCGGCCGGAAGAGCTGGTTGTCGTACAGTACGCCCCAGTGGCGGTTGTTGACAATCACCCGGAAGCCCGCCGCGAAACGGGCGGCGACGAGCACATCGACGGCCTCATGCGGCCGCACGGTGATCGTCTCGTTGGAAATGAAGCGGTTGAGTCGGGCCGAGCCCGTCACCCGTCCCGAAACGGGATCGCGATAGACGTAGACCACGTAGCTCCGGCCGACCTCCATGCGGAAGGGCTGGTTGGCGATCGGCACGAACAGATCCTTGGCCGTGATGCCCCACGCCAGGAAGGCGCCGTGGATATTCTTGTCGATCACCTCCAGATAGGCGGCCTGGTCGGCCGTGGCCAGGGGGTGTTCGGTGGTGGCGATCAGCCGGTTCTCCGAGTCGTGGTAGACGAAGACCCGCTTGGTGTCGCCCACGGCATCGTTCAGGGAGACGTACCGGTTGGGCAGCAGCACTTCGTTGCCCTCCTCGTCGGCCAGGTAGAGGCCGTAGTCGGAGATCCGGTTCACCTTCAGGGTGTGGTAGTAGCCTGCTTGCAGCATGGTTGCGCGATATGTTGGTAAGTAAACAAAGATACGGCGATTTGTCGGAATGGCATGCGTTGCGGCCCCGGAATTTCCCGCGGAGAGGCAAAAGGGCGGGGATGAAGCGATTTTTCCGGCGGGTCACGCGGCGGGAATCGTTATCTTTGTGCAGGGACGCCGCATGCGTCCGGAAAGGAGATCACGATGCAGTTACGAACCGCTTTGATCCAGACGGATATTTGCTGGGGCGACCGGCAGGCCAATCTGGCCGCTGCCGAACGGCGGCTGCGCACGCTTGAAGAGACCGACCTGGCCCTCCTGCCGGAGATGTTCGCCACGGGGTTCATGACCGGCGACGTCTCGGCCGCCGAGCCGATGACGGGCGAAACGGTCGGCTGGATGCGCCGCATGGCCTGCGAGACGGGCATGGCCGTGGCCGGCAGCGTCATCGTGCGCGACGGGGAGCGGGTCTGCAACCGCTTCGTGCTGGCCGAGGCGGACGGTTCGCTGGCATGGTACGACAAGCGGCACCTCTTCTCGTTCGGCGGCGAAGACCGCCTCTATGCGCCCGGCCGGGAGCGGCGGGTGATCGGCTGCCGGGGCGTGCGGTTGTTGCCGCAGATCTGCTACGATCTGCGCTTCCCCATCTGGAGCCGCAACCGGAATGATTACGACGCCATCCTGTACGTCGCTTCGTGGCCCGCGGGACGCATGGCCGCCTGGGACATCCTGCTGCCTGCCCGCGCCGTTGAAAACCAGGCCTACGTGCTGGGGGTGAACCGGGTGGGAACCGATCCGACGGCCCGCTACGACGGCCACACCGCCGCCTTCGACTTCCTGGGCCGACCGCTGGGCCGCGTGCCCGACGGCCGGGAGGGCGTGGTGCGCGTGACGATCGACACGGAGGCACTGGCGGCGTTCCGTGACCGCTTCCGGGCCTGGGCCGATGCGGACGACTTCGAGCTGCTCCGCTGAGGAGGCGCGCGGGGATGAACGTTCCGGAATAAATCGTACCTTTGTAAGGTTTAGTCAATTTGCCATGAAAGCGTTCTATGTTTTTGCCATGGCCCTGTCGCTGGCCGTCGCGGGGTGCATGCCCTCGGCCTATTCGCAGGCCACTTCGACCACGGAGGAGGCCTTCTCGCCCATCGTGCTGCCCGCCCTGCCGGACGAGCTCGACTTCGCGGGCGAACGGGTGCCGCTCGAGTATTTCGACGTGCGCGAGGCGCTCCAGCGCGAACTGCTCGTCACCGGCTATCTCCATTCGCGGACTTTCCTCACCCTGCTGGCCATGGACCGCTATTTCAGTATCATCGAACCGATCCTGCGCCGCAACGGCATTCCGGAGGATTTCAAGTACCTCTGCATGGCCGAGAGCGGACTGAACCCCGAGGCCGTGTCGCCCTCCGGAGCCGGAGGACTGTGGCAGTTCATGCCCGCCACGGGGCGTGAGTACGGTTTGAAGGTCGGCAACCAGGTGGACGAACGCTTCCACATCGAAAAATCGACCGAGGCGGCCTGCCGCTATTTGAAAAAAGCCTACGAGAAACTCGGCAGCTGGACGCTGGCGGCCGCCGCCTACAACGCCGGGGAGAACGGCGTGGTGCGCCGCACCGGCATTCAGGGCACCGACAGCTACTACGATACCTTTCTGCCGCAGGAGACCATGCGGTACGTCTACCGCATCCTGTCGCTGAAACTGATCGCTTCCGATCCGGCGGCCTACGGCTACCGCTACCGTCCGGAGGACCGCTATCCGCGGCTCGACGACTGCCGGGAGGTGGCCGTCGGAGGGCGCGACATCAGCTGGTCGGAGGTGGCCCGCCGCTACGGCACGAACTACAAGATGCTCCGGCTGCTGAATCCCTGGATCCGCGCCTACGAGTATGACAATCCCGGCAACGAGACGCTGCAGGTCAAGATGCCCGGCCAGCACTTCCGCACCCGTTAGCAGATTCCGACCATGAGCGAGGTGAACGAACCCAAATACATATCGGTCCTCGGGGCGAGGGCCAACAACCTCAAGAACATCGACGTCGACATTCCGCGCGACCGGCTCGTGGTTATCACGGGCCTCTCCGGATCGGGCAAGTCGTCGCTGGCCTTCGACACGATCTATGCCGAGGGGCAGCGCCGCTACATGGAGACCCTCTCGGCCTATGCCCGCCAGTTCGTCGGCACGATGGAGCGTCCCGATGTGGACAAGATCACGGGGCTGAGTCCCGTGGTGGCTATCGAGCAGAAGACCACCAATAAGAATCCCCGTTCGACCGTCGGTACGGTGACCGAGATCAACGACTTCCTGCGCCTGCTCTATGCGCGGGCCTCGCGGGCCTATTCGCCTGCCACGGGCGAGGAGATGGTCCACTACACGGATGCCCAGATCGTCGATCTGATCCTCGCCAACTACGACGGCCGCAAGGTGGCCCTGCTGGCTCCCGTGATTGTGGGGCGCAAGGGCCATTACCGCGAACTGTTCGAGTCGTTTGTCAAGAAGGGCTACCTCTATGCCCGCATCGACGGTGAGATCCGCGAACTGGCTCCCGGCATGCACCTCGACCGCTACAAGGTGCACAACATCGATCTGGTGGTGGATCGTCTGGCGGTCGGCCCCGGCATTCGCGAACGGCTCGCCAAGAGCCTGCAGGAGGCCATGCGGCAGGGCAAGGGAACCATTGCCCTGCTGGACTACGGCACGGGCGAGTCGCGCTTCTACAGCCGCCACCTGATGTGTCAGACCACCGGCATGGCCTTCAGTGATCCGGCGCCGCACACCTTTTCGTTCAACTCCCCGCAGGGGGCCTGTCCCCATTGCGGCGGGCTGGGCGAGGTGACGGTGTTCGACCGCGACAAGGTGATTCCCGATCCGCGCCGTTCGATCCGCGCCGGTGCCATCGATCCGCTGGGCAGGTATGCCAACAACATGCTCTTTGCCGTGATCGCGGGGCTCGGCCACCGCTACGGTTTCACGCTCGACGATGCGGTGGGTGACATTCCCGAAGCGGGGCTGAACGCCATCCTCAACGGCGATTCGGAACCCGTGCGGGTCGACATGCAGGAGTTTGCCTCCTACGGCGGCACGCGCATGATCAGCTGGGAGGGCATCGGCGAATACATCGCCCGGCAGCAGGACGACGAGTCGGGACGCGGCAACAAGTGGGCCGGACAGTTCCTCGTGCACCGCACCTGCGAGGTGTGCCACGGCACGCGCCTCAAGGACGAGGCGCTGCACTTCCGCATTGCGGGGCGCAACATCGCCGAGGTGTCGGCCCTGAGCCTGGAAGAGTTTGCCCGCTGGATCGACAGCGTGCCCGCGCAGCTCACCGAACGCGAACTGACCATTGCCCGCGAGATCCTCAAGGAGATCCGCGAGCGGGTCGGCTTTCTGCTCGAGGTGGGGTTGGGGTACCTCTCCCTGGCACGGTCGTCGCGGTCACTTTCGGGCGGCGAGAGCCAGCGCATCCGGCTGGCCACGCAGATCGGATCGAAACTGGTCAATGTACTCTACATATTGGACGAGCCGAGCATCGGACTCCATCAGCGCGATAACCGGCGGCTGATCCACAGTCTGCAGGAGCTGCGCGATGCGGGCAACTCGGTGATCGTGGTCGAGCATGACGAGGAGATGATGCGCAGCGCCGACTACCTGATCGACGTGGGGCCCGGCGCGGGGCGCAAGGGCGGACAGATTGTGGCGCAGGGTACCCCGCAGGAGGTGATGGCAGCCGACAGTCTGACAGCCCGCTACCTGCGCGGCGAACTGCGCATCGAGGTGCCGGCCGTGCGGCGCCGGGGCAACGGCGAACGGATCCGGCTCTCCGGAGCCCGCGGCAACAACCTGAAGAACGTGACCGTCGACTTCCCGCTGGGAACGATGATCTGCGTGACGGGGGTGAGTGGCAGCGGCAAGTCGACCCTCATCAACGAGACGCTCCGTCCCGCCGTCAGCCGCCAGCTCTACCGGTCGTTCGATCAGCCGCTGCCCTATGATGCGATCCAGGGACTGGAACATATCGACAAGCTGGTGGTGGTCGACCAGTCGCCCATCGGCCGCACCCCGCGCAGCAATCCGGCCACCTATTCCAACGTGTTCGGCGACATCCGCAAACTCTTCGAGGCGACACCCGACGCCCAGGCGCGGGGCTTCAAGGCGGGCCGCTTCTCGTTCAATGTCAAGGGCGGGCGGTGCGAGGTGTGCCGCGGTGCGGGCGTGCAGACCATCGAGATGAATTTCCTGCCCGACGTCTATGTGACCTGCAAGGCGTGCGGCGGCAAACGCTACAACCGCGAGACGCTGGAGGTGAAATACAAGGGCAAGAACATCAACGACGTGCTCGACATGACGGTCAATATGGCCGCCGAATTCTTTGAGGCGATTCCTGCCATCTACACCAAGCTGCGGGCCATTCAGGAGGTGGGGCTGGGCTATCTGAAACTGGGACAACCCTGCACGACCCTCTCGGGCGGCGAGAGCCAGCGCATCAAACTCTCCGGCGAACTGGCCAAGCACGACACGGGGCGGACGCTCTACATTCTGGACGAACCCACCACGGGACTCCATTTCGAAGATGTGCGCCAGCTGCTGGAGGTCATCAACAAACTGGTAGAGCGGGGCAATACGGTGATCGTCATCGAGCACAATCTGGACGTCATCAAGGTGGCCGACTATCTGATCGACATCGGTCCCGAGGGGGGCGCGGCCGGAGGACGCATCGTGGCCACGGGCACACCCGAAGAGGTGGCGCAGGTGGAGGCCAGCTACACGGGCCATTACCTGAAGGAACTGCTGGGGTAGGGGGCGGCCGGAACCGGCAGGACGGTTTGGCGGTGCCCGGAAAAATGCTTATTTTAGAGTAATCACTTTTTTTGTACCTGTAAACTACAACGATTATGGAGATTGTTCGACCTGAATTTGAAACCAACAAGGAGTTGAAACTGAATGTGATCGCTGCGGAGAACGTCCGGCAGGCCATGTGGTGGGCCCGCTTCATGGCGATCGTCGGATTTTTCGTGACGGGCCTGCTGGCGGTCTTTGCGCTGGGATGTATGATCGGCGGGGCAAGCTGGGGCTATGCCATGAACAGCCTGTTCCTGCAGGGAGCCGGCAGTTACGGCTATGACTACATGGGGGCCCCGTTCGTGATCCTGGGGGTTGTCTACCTGATCATTGCGGTGATCTCCTTCTTCCAGGCCTATTTCCTCTATGTGGCGGCCGACAAGGTGCGCCGGGCGCTGACCGTCAGCGACGAGTCGCTGCTGGCGCAGGGTATGTTGAATCTGAAACGCTACTTCCAGCTGGTCGGCATCCTGACGCTCATCGGCGTGGCCTGCATGTTCCTCGGCGTGCTGATCGCCATCGTGACGTTCATCGCGCTGGCATAACCCGATCGTTTCCGTGCGTATGCAGGTGCTCCGTCGCATATTCAACGTGCTGTCGCTGGTGAGCGGCATTCTGTTGCTGGTCGCCATGTCGTGGGAGATCCTCACCGGCGTGTCGACCCATTTCTCACCCACCTACCTGTGGATTCAGCTCTTCGTATGCCTGGTCTTCATGGCGGATTTCTTCATCCGCATGGCGGTCGATGAACACAAGGGACGGTTCTTCCTTCGCAACTGCTGGTTCCTGCTGATCTCCATCCCCTACATGAACATCATCGCCTGGACGGGGATCGACGTGTCGCGCCAGTGGAGCGTGCTCATCATTGCCGTGCCGCTGCTGCGGGTGGTGCTGGCGCTCTACATCGTCATCCGGTGGTGGCTCAACAAGCAGATCGCCCAGCTGCTGTGGGCCTACATTTTCGCGGTGCTCTCCTTCTCCTACGTCTCGGCGCTGATCTTCTTCGATTTCGAACGGCACGTCAATCCCGGGCTGCACGACTTCGGGGATGCGCTTTTCTGGGTGGCGCTGAATGTGACGGCCATCGGTGCCGATCTGGTGCCGGTCACGCTGGTGGGCAAGATCCTGAATGTGCTGCTGCCCGTGTTCGGCATGCTGCTCTTTCCGATCATCACGGCCTACGTCGTCCAGAAGTTCCCCGGCGGCAAGATTGCTGCCTGATCGGTGGCCCGAAAAACAGGAAAAAACGCTCCGCTCCGATTCCCCGGGACGGAGCGTTTTGCGTGGCGGGCTTCCCGGTTTTTCCGCCATTTTCCCTACCTTTGTATGAAAGATTGTAATACGACGACATGAAAGCCTTACGAGTGGCGGTTGCGGCGGTGGCCGCATGGCTGTGGCTGGTGCCTGATGCCGCGGGCCAGCAGTTCCTGTGGAATGCCGATTTTGATTTCCGCTTCGACAACCGGGAGTATGACGTGATGGCTACGGCCCGTTCCGAAACGATCTTCGGTGTCCGGCTTACCCCCGAGGTGGGCCTGGGATGGGGACGGGGCAATGCGGTCATGGTGGGGCTCGACCTCTTCAGCGATTTCGGTACGACAACCGACATATCTCGCCAGATGATCGTCTATTACCGCTATCGCGACGACCGGTTCGACGTCCATTTCGGTCGTTTCCCGCGCCGCCATCTGATGGGCGACTATGAGAAGGCTTTCTTCAGCGACTGGATCGATTTCTACGACAGCAATATCGACGGTCTGATGGCCAACTGGCGCGGCCGTCACGGTTACGTCGAACTGGCTTTCGACTGGAACGGCAAGATCGGCGCGGGGCAGCGCGAGAAGTTCATGATCTTCTCCTCCGGCCGGCTGAACTACGGCGCCTTCTACGGCGGTTACAATGCCAACATGTACCACTACTCGTGCAGCCTCGAGGAGCCGGGCGTGGTGGACAACATCCTGATCTATCCCTTTGCCGGCGCCGATTTCCGCACCGTGTTGCCGGCCTTCTCGAAACTCTTCCTGCAGGTGGGCTGGTTGCAGTCGTTCCAGCGCGACCGGCTCTATGTGGGGCGTTTCGTGAATCCGGGCGGCATGCAGATCGAACTGGGCATCGAGCGCTGGGGCTTCGGTATCGACAACACCCTCTACCTGGGCTCCGGACTGATGCCTTATTACGACAGCGTGGTGGAGGGACAGCCCGCCTACGGCGCGGAACTCTATCCCGGCGAGCTTTTCTACCGCACGACGGCGGGCGTGTACAACCGGCTGGAGATCTACTGGCGCCACTGCTTCCCGTCGGGCGTGGCCTTCAAGGTGGCCTCCGTCCATCACTATGACGGCCACGGCTGGGGATGGCAGCAGCGCATCGAATTGCAGGTGCCCCTTTCGGACAAGATGTTCCGCAAGCACCCCCGGCCGAAGGACGAAACGGCCCGTCCGGCAGCCGACCGACCCCGGGCAAAAGCCGCCCGCCGCGCCGAATAGCCCGCTCCTCCGGCCAGGAGGCGGATCCCTGTGACCATGGAATTCAGAACCGAAATATCCGTTGGGCGTTCACCCTTTACGGTGGCCCACGACCGTTGCGGCTTTGCGGCCGGATCGTGCTTCGCCGAGCAGATGGCTGCCCGGCTGGAGGCGCTACGCTTCCCGCTGACCGCTTCGCCGACCGGCATCCTCTTCAATCCCGCCTCGATGGCCGCGATGATCCGGCGGCTGGCCGGGGGACAACCCTATGCGGTCGACGAACTGTTCGAATCGGGAGGCCTCTGGCACAGCTACGACCACCACGGCAGTTTTTCGCGGCCGACGGCCGGGGAGACGCTGCGGGCGGTCAATGCCGCCTTCCGGAACGGTGCGGAGGGGCTGCGCCGGGCCGATTACGTGATGCTGACCTTCGGCACGGCGTGGATCTACCGCCTGGTGGAGGACGGACGGATCGTGGCCAACTGCCACAAGCAGCCGGCCGACCGTTTCGTGCGCGAGCGGTTGCGCACGGAGGCGATCGTGGCGGAGTACGATGCGCTGCTGGCCGGTCCGCTGGCCGGCAAACAGGTGTTGCTGACGGTCAGTCCGGTGCGCCATCTGAAGGACGGGCTGGTCGAGAACTCGCTGAGCAAGGCGATCTTGCGGTGTGCGGCGGCCGATCTGGCCGAGCGGTGGCCGAACGTGTGGTATTTCCCCGCTTATGAACTGTTGAACGACGATCTGCGCGACTACCGCTTCTATGCGCCCGACATGACCCATCCCTCCCCGCAGGCGATCGACTACGTCTGGGAACGTTTCGTCCGTTTCGCCATGGACGATGCGACGGCCGCCCTGCTGCCCCGGCTGGAGCGGCTCCGGACGGCGCTCGGCCATCGGATGCTCCATGCGGGGAGCGAAGGCGAGGCAATGTTCCGCCGCCGTTCGCTGGCGTTGATCGACGAGTTGCAGCGCGCCCTGCCGCAACTCGATTTCAGCGCCGAGCGGCACCACTTCGGCGCCTGAGGAACGCCAACGATACCAGACGGGCGGAAACCGGAAGGTTCCCGCCCGCTGCCTTTTTGTCGGATGGGGCCGCTCAGGGGAGCGGGTCGAGCTGGATGCTCTCTCCGCTGCGGCCTGACAGCAGGGCGCGCAGCGTGTCGGCCGTGCCGGTCAGCTCCTCCAGACAGGTCATGTAGTTGTTGCGGATCATGTGGCAGTAGTCGTCCACGGCCGTGTACCATTCGGTGTATTCGGCCAGCTGCTGTTCGTAGCGGCGGAGCTGGCGGGCCGTCAGTTCGGTCAGATCCTGGCCGATGAGGGACTGCAGTTCATTGCGGAGTTCCTCCCGTTCGCTCTCCGCCGAGCGGAGCAGGTTCACGTAGTCGTCGGGCAGACGGATTGCATCTTCGTTTACCAACTCGTAACTGCCGTCGTAGTCCAGATCCATATAGGAGGCAATGCCTGCCGTTACGTCACCGACCCGGTAGGCATAACGGCCGTCGTCGCATACGACCGTGACCGTGTAGTTCAAATATTCGAAAAACAGCCCCTCATCGTTTGTTTCGTTGGCGATGACCCTACTGCACGGAGCGGAGAGTTGGCCGGTTCGGGCATCGGACGAGAGGCCAATGGCGGTTATCGGGCCGAGCTGTTGCATCCATTCCGTGATCCGTTCCATGCCTTCGGCACGGGTCAGCGGCGTGGTGCCTTCGCCCAGAATTTCAATGCTGCCCTCCGCATTCAGCGGAAACTGCGGCAGCGGATCGTCGGTGGCGCCGCAGAGCCGTCCGGGCCACAGCAGCAGGGCCATGCCTGCCATCCAGCGGTACATGCGTTTCATGGTTTCTTGTTCGTTTCGGGGCATGTGCCCCATGCAGACCAAACGGATCGTCCCCCCGGCGTGGTATGTGGCGGGCGGGGCGTTGAGGTGTTGAGGCGGCGGGGTTGCAGAAAGCCCCGTAACGTTTCCGCTTACGGGGCTTTCGCACGGGGGCCGCACGGACGGCTATGCGCCGTGGCAGTTTTTGTATTTCTTGCCGCTTCCGCAGGGGCAGGGATCGTTCCGACCGATCTTCTTCTCCACATGGATGGGAGCCGGCTTGCTCTTCTCGGCCTGTCCGGCTGCGGCAGCCGCCTGCATGCGCGAGGCGTGGAGCTTGTTCATGTCGACCTTCTGGCCGGGCTGCTGCTGCGGTTGGCGCTGGCGGATGGGTTCGTCCGTATTTTCGCGCATCGGGATGTAACCCTTGTTCAGGATCGACAGCTCCTCGCGGTTGCTCTTCTCGAGCATTGCGCTGAAGAGGTTGTAGGACTCCAGCTTGTAGATCAGCAGCGGATCCTTCTGCTCGTAGGAGGCGTTCTGTACGCTCTGACGCAGGTCGTCCATCTGACGCAGGTGGTCGCGCCAGTTGTCGTCGATCGTGGTCAGCATCACCAGTTTGGTGAACATCTTGTAGATCTCGGCGCCGTCACTTTCGAGGGCCTTCTTGAAGTCCACCGGTACGTTGTAGACCAGCTTGCCGTTGGTGATCGGGATGTAGATCGTCTTCACCTGGTCGCCCTGGCGCTCGTAGAGGTTGCGCAGCACGGGGATGGCCGTGGCGGCAACCGACTGGGCGCGGCGTTCGTAGGCGGCGTTGAGGTCGGCGGCCAGCAGCGAGACGAGCTGCTCCTTCGTGGCCTCCGAGAAGGTCTTCTCGTCGAAGGAGGGCTGGACGGCTACCTGGCGGATCAGCTCGAAGCTGAAATCCTCGAAGTTCGATTCGCCGAAGTTCTCCACGAACGATTCGGCAAAGTCCATCACGATGTTGTTGCGGTCGATGTCGATCCGCTCGCCGGCCAGCGCGTTGCGGCGGCGCGAGTAGATCACCGTACGCTGCGAGTTCATCACGTCGTCGTACTCGAGCAGCCGTTTGCGGATTCCGAAGTTGTTCTCCTCAACCTTCTTTTGGGCGCGCTCGATGGCCTTGGTCATCATGCCGGCCTGGATCTCCTCGCCGTCCTTGAGGCCCAGACGGTCCATCATGGTGGCGATACGTTCCGAACCGAACAGACGCATCAGGTCGTCCTCCAGCGAAACGAAGAACTGCGACGAACCGGGGTCACCCTGACGACCGGCACGGCCGCGCAACTGGCGGTCCACACGGCGCGACTCGTGGCGCTCGGTGCCGATGATGGCCAGACCGCCCGCTTCCTTGACTTCGGGGGTCAGCTTGATATCGGTACCACGACCGGCCATGTTGGTGGCGATGGTCACCTGTCCGGCCCGGCCGGCTTCGGCAACCACCTGGGCCTCTTGCTGGTGGTATTTGGCGTTCAGTACGTTATGCTTGATGCCGCGCAGCTTCAGCACACGGCTGAGCAGCTCGGACACCTCGACGGAGGTCGTGCCGACCAGTACCGGACGGCCTTCGCCCACCAGGCGGACGATCTCCTCTACCACGGCGTTGTACTTTTCGCGTTTGGTCTTGTAGATTTTGTCGTCCAGGTCCTCGCGGATCACGGGGCGGTTGGTCGGGATCACCACCACATCCAGCTTGTAGATGCTCCAGAATTCGCTTGCCTCCGTTTCGGCGGTACCGGTCATACCGGCCAGCTTGTGGTACATGCGGAAGTAGTTCTGCAGGGTGATGGTGGCGAAGGTCTGCGTGGCCGCCTCGACCTTGACGCGCTCCTTGGCCTCGATGGCCTGGTGCAGACCGTCCGAATAACGGCGGCCCTCCATGATACGGCCCGTCTGTTCGTCCACGATCTTCACCTTGTTGTCGATCACCACATATTCGACATCCTTTTCGAACATGCTGTATGCCTTGAGCAGCTGGTTGATCGTGTGGACGCGTTCGGACTTGATGGCGTATTCGTTGATGAGTTCATCCTTCTTGGCGGTCTTCTCTTCGGCCGAGAGGTCGCTCTTCTCGATCTCGGCGATGGCGGCGCCGATGTCGGGCAGCACGAAGAACTTGTCCTCGCCCACCGCCTTGGCTAGGAAGTCGTGGCCCTTGTCGGTCAGCTCCACCGAGTTGAGCTTCTCGTCGATGACGAAGAAGAGTTCGTCCACGATCTCGGGCATGCGGCGGTTGTTGTCCTGCATGTAGATGTTCTCCACCTTCTGCATGAGGGCCTTGTTGCCCTGTTCGCTGAGGAACTTGATGAGCGGGCGGTATTTCGGCAGACCCTTGTGGGCGCGGTAGAGCAGCACGCCGCCCTCCTCGGTGTTGCCCTCGCCGATCAGCTTGCGGGCACGGGCCAGAAGGTCGTTCACGAAGTTGCGCTGCACGTTGTAGAGCTGCTCGATGTAGCCCCGGTACTGCTCGAAGAGCTGGTCGTCGCCCTTGGGCACCGGACCCGAAATGATGAGCGGCGTACGGGCATCGTCGATCAGCACGGAGTCCACCTCGTCGACGATGGCGAAGTGGTGCTTGCGCTGGACGAGGTCTTCGGGCTGGATGGCCATGTTGTCACGCAGGTAGTCGAAGCCGAACTCGTTGTTCGTACCGAAGGTGATGTC
>DHCMC07803__coassemble_530_pt1 | contig 82485 bp, 64 predicted proteins | sample DHCMC07803__metabat2_low_PE_023 | metagenome-assembled genome bin DHCMC07803
CCGAGGAGGTCTCGGTGTGGTCGTTCCAGGTGGTGACGGTCTGGGCGCCGGTCAGGGACGCGTTGTTGTCGCGCGTGAAGGTGTAGCTCATCTGCTGGGGCAGGGAGGTGGGAGGCGGCAGGGCGTTTTCGTCCTCCGCTTCGGGCGCGATGTAGGTCACCTGGGCGCTGATCGGGAAGTTGCCCTGCGTGTCGCCCGTCAGTCCGAAGATGCCGAAGCCGGTGAAGGTGTAGAAGGGCGTGCCCTGCATGCCGGGCATGACTACCAGGTCCCAGACGTTGGTGGTGAGGTTGTTCTCCTGGATGTCGGCGTCGTTCTCCGGATAGGTGAACGTGTAGGCCAGCTTGGACCGGCTGGCGGTCGATTGGGCCGAGGAGTAGGGCAGGGTGTGGGTGATGGAGGCGATGCGCAGGTTGTCGTAGACGAATTCGTAGATTTCGGTCTGCTGGCGGCTCTGCTCGAGGGTGACGCCCTCTTCGACGGTGAACTCCTCCGTGCGGCTGACGCTCACGAGTTTCTTGTCCTCGGTGCGGTCATAGCTGAAGGTGAAGGTAACGTTGGAGCGCTGAAGCAGGATGCCCGTGTTGCGGTCGCGGAATTCCCACTGCAGCGGGCCCAGAGCGGTGATCCGGCCGTTGACGGCCGTGTAGGAGAAGGAGCCGGTGCCGCCGGAGGTCGCCGTGGCGATGGTGCCGTTGCTGGTGCCGCGGGTGAGGGTATAGGTGGTCGTGCCGTCCGAGAATACGGGCGTGTTTTCGAGCTCCTCGTCATACTGGAAGGTCAGCTCGGAGGGACCCTCCAGCGTGGCGCCGGAGAGGCTCCGGGTGAGGTGCGTGAGGGGTTGCGGTTTCGGGGAGATCTGCTGGGTGACCCGGATGATGGTGCCTGCGTCGCCGGGCAACTTGAACTGCACTTCGGCCCGGCGGGGCTGTGTGGTGTAGTTCGGGGTTTTGGCCGTGAGGGTCACCGAAGTCTCGTCGGCCCGGCCCGAAAGCGGCGTGGCGTTGAGCCAGCGCAGGGTATCGCCCTCCTCGTAGAAGATGCGCACGTACCAGTCGTCGCTGGCCTCGAGGGTGATCTCCTTGGGGTTGGTGCCGATCAGCGTGATGTCCGTCAGGTCGGAGGGAATGCGTACGTAGCCCTTGTTGCCGGTCACGCAGGCCGTCAGCGAGGCCGCCGGCAGCAGCAGGAGCAATGCGAAACGAAAGATGCTTTTCATGGTGTCGGAGCGTATCGGCCGCAGCGGGGCGGCGGCCACAGGCAAAGATAACCAAACTCCCGGAAATTCGCCTCCGGCAGGTGCAATTCCGGGCGGCGGTTCCGGGGCTGGAGAGCCGGAGGCGGGGTGGTCAATAGACCTTCGGGTTCTTGTAGCGTCCCTTCTGCTGGGTTTTCGTGCCGTATTCGACGGCGCGGGTCGGGCAGCGGTGGAGGCAGGCGAGGCACTGTACGCAGCGGTTGCTCCATACGGGGCGGTCGCCCTCCATGCGGATGTTGTTTTCGGGGCAGACGGTGACGCAGAGTCCGCAGCCGATGCAGCGGTCGGTCGCATGGAACCGCACCCGGCCCCGGATGAACCGGCGGAAGAGGGGGTAGACCAGCCGGGTCTTCACGCCGGCCGAACTGCCGGCACGGTAGAGGGAGCCGGCGGGGCGGTTGGCATCGATGGCATCGGCGATGGCGGCCACGCGGGCGGGGGCTTCGGCCAGCTTGCGGGCGGCGACATCGTCCGGATCGACGTCGAACGAGGGGAAGAGCACGTAGGTGTTGGGCATGGTGACCGAGAAGGTACCCAGCAGTGCAAGTCCTTTCCGGTGCAGTGCGTGGCGCAGGATGCGGTCGGTTTCGCCGCAGTCGTCACCGCAGGTGCAGACGGCGTGGACGGGCTGGCCGCGGTAACCGGTCAGTTCGAGTTCCCGGATGAAGGTGAGCATCGAGAGCGAAGGGCCCCACGAGTGGACCGGCAGCACGAACAGCAGCCGGGAGGAGGCGGAGACATCGTAGCGGTAGACGTTCCGGTGGGCGGCCTCCGTGACCGAGACGAGGGGCAGGCCGAAGCGTTCGCCCAGCAGGCGGGCGATCCAGTAGGAGTTGCCGGTGGCCGAAAAATAGAAGATCATGGTCGGAAGGATTGGTTGGATTTGTCAATAATTAAGGTTGTACGGTGCGCTCCATCACGTAGCGGGTGGTGTTGCCGTCGGTGAGGGTGGCGGTGATGAGAAAACCGCTCTTGGCATAGACCGCCACGCCGCGTCCGTTGCGTCCGTCGATGGTGGCACAGAGCGTGTGCAGTCCGTGGCGCTTGCAGAGGTACTCGGCAAAGGCGAAGGTTTCGCGGGCGTAACCCCGGCCACGGGCTTCGCGGCGCAGGAAGATGCCCTCCACGGCAAGCCGGCCCTCGGGCTGGCGGCGGAAGAAGGCGCATCCCACATCCTTTCCCTCGGCCCGGAGCAGGAAACTGTCGTGGTCCGCTGCCGGGACGAAATCGGGCGGCAGGCTCTGCTCCTTGCGCAGGCGGGCGAGCAGGGCGTCGCGCCGGGCCTTGCGGGCGGGGGTGTCGGTCGGGAGAATGTGCAGGTTTTCGCTGCGGCGCAGGGTGCGGAACGAGAGGATGTGAAGGGTCACGCCGATCAGCACTGCTCCCAGCAACAGTTGCAGCCACAGCCGGTCGGTGACCGCGAAGATGCAGTAGCAGAGGGTGATCCACAGCAGGGCGAGGGAGACGGCCTTGCCGGCCGGGGTGATGGCCCGTTTGTCGCGGTAGTTGCGGATGTAGCCGCCCAGTACGTGATGGCCCATGAGCCAGCCGTAGAGCCGGTCGGAGCTGCGGCAGTAGCACCAGGCCGAGAGCAGCAGGAACGGCGTGGTGGGCAGCAGCGGCAGAAAGATGCCGAGGATGCCCAGCGCCAGCGTCAGTGATCCCAGGACGGTATAGACGATTTTCATGAAGACAAAGTAAGCGATTTTTTCCATGCGGTCGGCCGGGTGAATCGTCAAATCGTCGGGGCGGTTGGCCGCCCCGTTGCCGCCGCCGGACGACGGGGGCAACGGGGAGGACCGGGCCGGGAATGGTGGGACCTTATGAAATTTTTTCAGGGCTTTTTATGCTATTTTCGAGTGGGGATAATTGGTTTGTATAGAATGGTTTGCTTGTCAATGAGGCGTTGCCGGGCCGGGGCGGTGAAACGGGACGTGGCACGAATGGAATGATTTTTGTTAATCCGATAGGTGAAACGGCATCCGCCTGTCGGGTGCCGCGCCGACAACCAAGGGAAAATTAGTTTATGGAAAGGGTGATTCATCGGGCGGAAAGCCGGGGCTTTGCGGACAGCGGCTGGAGACGGTGTTACTTCAATTTCAGCTTCGCCAATTATTACGATCCGCGCCGGATCAACTTCGGAGCGCTCCGCGTGCTGAACGAGGTGACGATGCTGCCCGGCGAGGGAATGAATGCGCATCCGCACGACAATATGGAGATTGTGGCGATTCCGCTGCAGGGTACGCTGGAGTATGGCGACAACATGGGCAACATGGTGACCCTGACGGCCGGGCAGGCCGACGTCATCAGCGCCGGATCGGGCATTGTCCACACCACTTATAACAACAGTCCGCAGGAGGAGGTGCACTACCTGGTACTGTGGATCTTTCCGCGCCGGTACGAACTGCCGCCGGCCTACCACCGGGTGACGCTCGCGCCGGCGGTGCGCAATGGCTGGCAGCCCGTGGCCTCGCCCGTGGGCGGCGACGGGGTGCTGCCGATCAATCAGGATGCCTGGATCTGGCTGATCGGTCTGGATGCCGGAGCGGAAGCCTCCTATCGGCTTCACCGTGCCGGGAACGGTTGCTATGCCTTTCTGATCGAGGGCGAGGCGGCCATGGCGGATGTCGAACTGGCGGCACAGGATGCCGTGGGGGTGACGGATGCGGAGGAAGTGACGGTGCGGGCCCTTGCGCCGGCCCGGCTGCTGCTGGTCGAGGTGCCCATGCAGAACTGGAAGCAGGAAGAGGACGAAGCGTGACGAAGCGGCGTGTCGTTTGTGTTGCGAGACGGTTACCGAAAAATTACGGGGAACTCTTTGCGAATTCCTGAAATAACCGTTAACTTTGCACCAATTTAAGCAATCACGAAACGGAGATGGACGCGCGGAACGACAAAATGGCCAAGCACACGAGCACGAGTATGCCGGTGGAGGCGTCGTTTTCCCTTTCCTCTTTCCGTTACGAAGAGTTTCAGGCAGCTTTTTGAAAAGGCTGCCTTTTTTATGGAAAGCGGTCTCCTGCGGGACGCAACAAATAACAGAACAGCGATGAAAAGGGTGATCAAAGGCGGCAGAACGTATGTCGACGGCGCATTCGTGGCGGCCGACATACGCATCGAGGACGGCATCATCACGGCCGTGGGCAGCCAGGTGGACGAAGAAGGCGCGGAGGTGATCGACGCGACGGGGCTCCATGTGGTGCCGGGACTGATCGACGTGCACGTCCACTTCCGCGAACCCGGTTTCGCCTACAAGGAGACGATCGCCACGGGCAGCGCGGCGGCCGCCTGCGGCGGTTATACGACCGTGTGCCCCATGCCCAACCTCAAACCCGCTCCCGATACGAAGGCGCATCTGGAGGAACAGCTGGAGATTATCCGTCGCACGGCGGCGGTGAAGGTGATCCCCTACGGTACGATTACCAGGGGACAGATGGGTCGCGGCGAACTCTCCGAGATGGCGGCCATGAAACGCGACGTGGTCGGCTTTTCCGACGACGGCCGCGGCGTGCAGGAGGAGGGCGACATGCTGCAGGCGATGAAGCTGGCCTCTTCGCTCGGCAAACCGATCGTGGCCCACTGCGAAGTGAACAGCCTGCTCAATGGCGGCTACATCCACGACGGCGAGTATGCCCGGCTGCACGGCCATCGGGGCATCTGCTCCGAGAGCGAGTGGCGGCAGGTGGAGCGCGACATCGCGCTGGCGCGCCGCACGGGGTGTCAATACCACGTCTGCCACGTCTCCACGAAGGAGAGCGTCGAACTGGTGCGCCGCGCCAAGGCCGAGGGCCTGCGGGTGAGCTGTGAGACGGCGCCCCACTACCTGGTGCTGACTGACATGGATCTGCAGGAGGAGGGCCGTTTCAAGATGAATCCTCCGATCCGCAGCGCCGCGGATCGCGATGCGCTGTTGCGCGGTCTGCAGGACGGTACGATCGACGTGATCGCCACGGATCATGCCCCCCATTCGGCGGAGGAGAAATCGCGCGGTCTGAAGGGAAGCGCATTCGGCATCGTGGGGCTGGAGACGGCTTTCCCCGTGCTGTACAAATACCTGGTGCTGGAGGGCAAGCTGACCCTCGAGCGGCTCTTCGAGGTGATGAGCGTGCTGCCCGGACGCCTCTTCGGGCTGGGCGGTCTGCTGACGGTCGGCGCTCCGGCTGATGTGGCGCTCTTCGACCTGGAGGCGCGCTACAAGGTGGATCCGTCCACCTTCCGTTCGATGGGCCATGCCACCCCGTTCGAGGGATGGGAGGTGCAGGGCCGGTGTGTGATGACCCTCGTGGACGGCCGCACGGCCTATGACGGACGGTAACGGCGGACGAAAAACGAAGAGCGAAAACGAAGACAATGTATAAGAAAGGAATATACGAGATTGTGTCGAACGAGCCGCTGACCGCGTCGGTATACCGGATGGTGGTGGCGGGCGACACGCAGTATCTCACCGCATCGGGCCAGTTCGTCAATATCGAGGTGCCCGGCAAATTTCTGCGCCGTCCGATTTCGGTGTGTGACTACGACGAGCGGACGATTACGCTGATATATAAAGTGGTGGGGGAGGGAACCGAACGGATGGCCGGCATGAAGGCCGGCGAGCGGCTCGACATCCTCACCGGACTGGGCAACGGTTTCGATACGACGACCTGCCGCGAGCAGGCTCTGCTGGTGGGCGGCGGCGTAGGCGTCCCCCCGCTCTACAACCTGGCGCGGAGGCTGCTGGCCGAAGGACGCGAGGTGACCGTCGTGCTGGGCTTCAATACGCAGGAGGAGATCTTCTATGCCGACGAGTTCGCCGCGCTGGGCGCCCGGGTGATCGTGGCGACGGCCGACGGTTCGCGGGGCGTCAAGGGCTTCGTGACGGATGCCATCCGCAGCGAACGACCCGCATACGACTATGTGTATGCCTGCGGTCCGATGCCGATGCTGCGTGCGCTGGGCGGCGCGATCGGCGACGTGCCCGGCCAGTTCAGCTTCGAGGAGCGCATGGGATGCGGCTTCGGCGGCTGCATGGGCTGCACCTGCAAGACCAAGGGGGGCAACAAGCGCATCTGCCGCGAGGGGCCCGTACTGAAGACGGACGAGATAATCTGGGAATAAGATGAACGCACAGCATAAAGATACGGAGCGGACCTGTGACCTGTCCGTCGAACTGAGCGGGCTGAAGCTCGACAACCCGATCGTGCCCGCCAGCGGAACGTTCGGATTCGGCGCCGAGTTTGCCGAATTCTACGATCTCGACATTCTCGGATCGTTCTCCTTCAAGGGCACCACGCGCGAGGCGCGCTTCGGCAACCCGACGCCCCGCATCGCCGAGTGCCGCGACGGCATGATCAATGCCGTGGGACTGCAGAACCCGGGCATCGAGGCCGTGATTAGTCAGGAGCTGCCCCGGATGGCCCGCATCTTCCACAAACCCGTGGTGGCCAACATCAGCGGGTTCTCGGTGGAGGACTATGCCTACTGCTGCGAGCGGATTGACAAGGAGCGGCAGGTGGGCATCATCGAGGTGAACATCAGCTGCCCGAACGTCAAGCACGGCGGAATGAGCTTCGGCACGGTGCCGGAGAGCGCCTACGAGGTGACCCGCGCCGTGAAGGCGGTGACCACCAAACCCGTGTACATGAAGCTCAGCCCCAATGTGACCGACATCGTGTCGATCGCCAAGGCGTGCGAGGAGGCGGGAGCCGACGGTCTGACGCTCATCAATACGCTGCTGGGCATGCGCATCGACGTGAAGACCCGCAAACCGGTTATCGCCAATACGATGGGCGGATTTTCCGGGCCGGCGATCTTCCCCGTGGCCCTGCGCATGGTCTATCAGGTGGCCAAGGCGTGCCGGATCCCCGTGATGGGGTGCGGCGGCGTGGCGACGGCTCGCGACGTGATCGAGATGATGATGGCCGGTGCGACGGCCGTCCAGACGGGCGCCATCAACCTGCGCAACCCCTACGCCAGCAAGGAGATCATCGAGGCGCTGCCCGCCGAAATGGCCAAACTGGGCATCACCCGCCTGCGCGACATCATCGGCGTGGCGTGACAAGCATACGGAAACAACAACGACAACGATATACAACACCACACATGGCAAAAGACGTAATCATCGCCTGCGACTTTCCCAGCGCGAAAGATACCTTCCGGTTTCTCGACCTCTTCACCCAGGAGAAACCTTTCCTGAAGATCGGCATGGAGCTTTTCTACGCCGAAGGCCCCTCGATCGTGCGCGAGATCAAGCGCCGAGGACACCGCATCTTCCTCGACCTGAAACTGCACGATATTCCCAATACGGTGAAAAAGGCGATGGCCGTACTCTCCCAGCTTGACGTGGACATGACCAACGTACATGCGGCCGGTACGATCGACATGATGCGCGCCGCCCTGGAGGGACTGACCCGTCCGGACGGAACCCGCCCCCTGCTGATTGCCGTCACGCAGCTGACCTCCACCAGCGAGGAGCGCATGCAGCGCGAACTGCTCATCAATGCCCCGATCAACGACACGATCGTCCACTACGCCCGCAATGCGAAGGAGGCCGGTCTGGACGGCGTAGTCTGCTCGCCGCTGGAGGCCGGCATGGTGAAGGAGGCCTGCGGCGCCGGATTCATGACCGTGACGCCGGGCGTGCGTTTTGCCGACGGCGACAAGGGCGACCAGGTGCGCATCACTACGCCGGCCCGTGCAGCCGAAATCGGTACGGACTACATCGTGGTGGGCCGTCCGATCACCCAGGCTGCCGATCCGGTAGGGGCCTATCGCCGCTGCATGAAGGAGTTCCTGATGCGGTAGGGGACGAACAAACAGAGAAGAGAAAGTTGAAAAACGACATAAGAAAGTGGAACAGAAACACGACAACGGGTGCAACTGCTGCCAGGCAGGAACCCTGAAAGATTTGGAACGTATCATTGCCAAGGACCTGCTCTCGATCAGCGCGGTATTTCTCCGCCCCGAGCAGCCCTTCACCTGGGCCAGCGGCATCAAGAGCCCGATCTACTGCGACAACCGTCTGACGCTCACCGCACCGCGCGTGAGGGATCACATCGAGGCCGGTCTGGCGCGGATCGTGCGCGAGCTCTACCCGTCGTGCGAGGTGCTGATGGGAACCAGCACGGCCGGCATCGCCCACGCCGCCATCACGGCTACGCTGCTTGACCTGCCGATGGGCTACGTGCGCAGCAGCGCCAAGGATCACGGCCGTACGAACCGCATCGAGGGCCGTCTGGAGAAGGGACAGAAGGTGGTTGTGATCGAGGACCTCATCTCGACGGGCGACAGCTGCATCGAGGTGGTGAAGGCCTTGCGCGAAGCGGGGGCCGAGGTGCTCGGCGTGGCCAGCATCTTCACCTACGGCATGCAGACCGGTCTGGATCACCTGCGCGAGGCCCAGGTGACCAACCACAGCCTCTCGAATTTCGATACGCTGATCGAGGTGGCTGCCGAGGAGGGATATATCCGCAAGGAGGATGTGGCCCGTCTGATCGCTTTCCGCGAGAATCCGCGCGACGAGTCGTGGATCGGCCGGTAGGCAGCCGCAGCGGCCGCCCCGCACCGCCTCCCGGGGCGATGCACAACCAACAACAGAGACAAACAAAGAGTTACCATACCTTTAAATTCGGTTTATTATGCATCATCTGATTGACATCACCGACCTGAGCATGCAGGAACTGCAGGAGATCATCGATCTCGCGCTCGACATTATCGCAGACCGTCCGGCTTATACGGAAAGATGCAAGAACAAAACGCTTGCCACCCTCTTCTACGAACCCAGTACGCGTACGCGCCTCAGCTTCGAGGCCGCCATGCTCGAACTCGGGGGTAATGTGCTCGGTTTCTCGGATGCAAGCACCTCTTCGGTAACCAAGGGAGAGTCGCTTGCCGATACCATAATGACCATCAACAAATTCGCCGACATCATCGCGATGCGTCACCCGAAAGACGGCGCTCCGCTGGTGGCTTCGCGCGTGACCGACATTCCGATCATCAACGGCGGCGACGGCTCGCACTGCCACCCGACGCAGACCCTGGCCGACCTGCTCACCATCAAACGCGAAATGCGCCGTCTGGACAACCTCGTGATCGGTATGTGCGGTGACCTGAAGTTCGGCCGTACGGTACACTCGCTCACCAAGGCCATGATGCGTTACGAGAACATCCGCTTCGTGATGATCTCGCCCGACGAACTGAAGATGCCGGAGCATGTGCTGGAGGAGCTCCGCGAGGCCGGCATCCCCTACACCGAGGTGCGTGACATGGAGAGCGTGATGCCCGAACTCGACATCCTCTACATGACCCGCGTACAGCGCGAGCGTTTCGACGACCCGGCCGTGTACGAGGCCCTGAAGGATACCTACATCCTCGACGCCGAGAAGATGAAACTGGCCAAGAAAAACATGGCCGTCCTGCACCCGCTGCCCCGCGTGAACGAAATCGCCGTAGAGGTGGACAAGGATCCGCGTGCCGCCTACTTCCGCGAGGTTGAGAACGGCAAGTTCATGCGTATGGCGCTAATCTGCAAACTCTTCGAATGGGAAACCAAACGCATGGAGAATCCGCAGCTGATCGGCGTACAGGAGAACCCCGCCGGTGTGCGCTGTACGAACAAGCGCTGCATCAGCAACTCGGAGAATGTGCCGCAGCTCATGCGTCCGGTAGAGGGCGAAGAGGGTGCATACCGTTGCGCATACTGCGAGACGCTCGTGCGTAAATAGTCGCACGGGACGTACCCGTTGACCGCAGGGCCGGAATGATCGTCGGATCGTTCCGGCCCTTTCGTTTTTTTGACAGGGGCGCGCACGGTCTGTACCGATCCGCTCCGTGCCCGGTCCGGAGGATGGGGCGAAAAACGGGGGGCGTCGTTGGTTGTTTTCGGGAAAAGTATTACCTTTACGACTTTAAAAACAGAGGTTCGTCGAGAACCGTTGTGCAACAGCCCGTTTCCAGATGCAGACCATGACGACGGAGAAGGAGATTCGGAACGAAACCGGCCGAGGTGGAACGACCCTCGCTTCCGGTGGGGAACGGATGGCCCGGTCCGGAGGAAAACTGCGGAAGGCAGCATGCACAGGAAGGGAATGAGCCGCTATGACAGGTTGTGTCGTGGCGGTTTGTCTATTGAAACGAACCGATTGTCGAAAGTAAAAACAGAGAACAAAACCATGGCTAAGGTCGGAGTGATTATGGGTTCGATCAGCGACTGGGAGGTGATGTCCGGTGCGGCTGAGACGTTGGAACAGTTCGGAGTGTCGTACGAAAAGCGCATCGTGAGCGCGCACCGTACGCCCGATTTGCTGGCGGAGTATGCCAAAACGGCCCGCGAGCGCGGCATTGAGGTCATCATTGCCGGTGCGGGCGGCGCTGCCCACCTGCCGGGCATGACGGCTGCCATGACGCCGCTGCCCGTGATCGGCGTGCCGGTCAAGTCGCGTGCGCTGAACGGCCTCGACTCGCTGCTCTCGATCGTGCAGATGCCGGCCGGCGTGCCGGTGGCTACGGTGGCCATCAACGGCGCCAAGAATGCCGCGCTGATTGCCGTGAGCATCCTCGCCCTGAAGGACGAGAAACTGGCCGTGTCGCTCGATGAATTCCGTCGCAAGCAGACCGAAACCGTGCTGATGACCGAACTGCAGTAAACCGCGGCCATGGGAGTGAAAACCATAGGAATCATCGGCGGAGGCCAGCTGGGACTCATGATCGCCGAACAGGCGGCCCGCCTGGGGGCGCGGACGATCAGTCTCGATCCCGCGCCGGATGCGCCTGCCTTCCGGGTGTGCGACGAGCACATCGTGGCGGCGTATGACGATGCGGCGGCGCTCGAGGAGCTGTGCCGCCGGAGCGATGTGGTGACCTACGAATTCGAGAACGTGCCCGGCGAGGTGATCGTGCCGCTGATGGAGCGGTACAACATTCCGCAGGGCTACAAACCCCTCTTCGACTCGCAGGACCGGGTGCGCGAAAAGAGCAATGCGCGCGACAACGGTCTGCAGACGCCCCGCTTTGCGGAGGTCATCGACCGCGAATCGCTGCTGCGGGGCCTCTTCGAGATCGGCTACCCGTGCGTCTTCAAGACCCGCACGCTGGGGTACGACGGTCACGGTCAGGTCGTGCTGCGCCGGCCGGAGGACATTGCCAAAACGGAACCCTACTGGGGAACGCCCGCCATCCTGGAGGAGTTCGTGCCGTTCGACTACGAGGCCAGCATCGTGATGGTCAGCGACGGCGAGCGGATCGTCAGTTTCCCGATCGGCCAGAACATTCACCGCGAGGGTATCCTCGACCTGTGTCTGGTGCCGGCGCCGAAGATGAGCGACGAGGTGCGCGGGCGGCTCGTGCGTCAGAGCGAGGCGTTCATGCATCGCTGCGGCTACAAGGGCATTCTCGCCATCGAGTATTTCATCCGCGGCGAGGAGATCTACTTCAACGAAATGGCCCCCCGTCCGCACAACAGCGGTCACTATACCATTGAGGGGTGTACGACCAACCAGTTCCGCGAACTGTGCCGCTTCCTGCTCGGGCTGCCGCTCGAAGAGCCGAAGCTGGTGGCCCCCACGGTGATGAAGAACATTCTCGGCGAGGATCTCGAGGCGGCCGAAGCGATCGCCCGGGAGATCGGCCACGGGACCGACAGCAGCCAGTCCAGACAGGAGCCGGGCGTCTACGTTCACATTTACGGCAAGACGGTGAGCAAGCCCAAACGCAAGATGGGGCACATCACCTATGTGGGCATGACGCCGGAGCAGTATGACGCCGAGTGGCGCAGCCGTTTCGTGGAGTAGGGCGGCGATCAGAACAAACAACAATACAAGCAAGAGACAACGCGCAATAAGGATATGGAAAACTACCGTATTTTCGTAGAGAAGAAACCGGAATTCCGGGTGGAGGCGCAGAGCCTGCAGAACGAGTTGAACGCCAACCTGGGGCTGAAGCTCGAGGGATTGCGTCTGCTGAATGTGTACGACCTGTTCGGCTTTACGCCCGAACTGCTCGAGCGGAGCCGTTACGGCGTCTTCGGCGAGGTGGTGACCGACGTGGTGACCGACGCCTGCGACCTGGAGGGACGCAGCTATCTGGCCGTGGAGTATCTGCCCGGTCAGTTCGATCAGCGTGCCGCTTCGGCCATGGATTGTGTGCGGCTGATCGAGCCGCAGGCCCGGATCAACATCCGCAGTGCGCGGCTGCTGCTGTTCGCCGAACCCGTGCCGGACGAAGATATGGCGCGGATCCGCAAATACTACATCAATGCCGTCGAGTCGCGCGAGAAGGACATGTCGCGTCTGAGCGACACCGAGCACGCCGAAGTCAAACCGGCGCCCATTCTGGAGGGCTTCACGAAGATGACCGATGCCGAGCTGGCTCCCTACTGCAAGGCCAACGGACTGGCCATGAATGCTGACGACCTGCGTGAGGTGGTCAACTATTTCCGGGCCGAGGGACGCGATCCGCGCGAGACGGAGCTCCGCATTCTGGATACCTACTGGAGTGACCACTGCCGTCATACCACCTTCACGACCGTGCTGGAGGAGATCCGGGTGGACGATTCGTTCATGCGCGGGGAGATGGAGGAGTCGCTGGCCCTCTACCGCCGCATGCGCGAGGCACTCGGCCGCGGCGAAAAGGCCGAGTGCCTGATGGATATGGCCACGATCGGCGCCCGCTACCTGAAAAAGAAAGGCCTGCTCGACGACATGGAGCAGAGCGAAGAGAATAACGCCTGCAGCATCTTCATTACGGTCGATGTGGACGGCAAACCGGAAAAATGGCTGCTGCAGTTCAAGAACGAGACCCATAACCACCCGACCGAGATCGAACCGTTCGGCGGTGCCTCGACCTGTCTGGGCGGTGCCATCCGTGACCCGCTCTCGGGTCGTGCCTATGTCTACCAGGCCATGCGCGTGACCGGTGCGGGCAACATCTACATGCCGGTGAGCGAAACCCTCGAGGGCAAGCTGCCGCAGCGTATCATCAGTACGAAGGCGGCTGCCGGCTATTCGAGCTACGGCAACCAGATCGGTCTGGCGACGACCCAGGTGCGCGAGATCTATCACGACGACTATGTGGCCAAACGACTCGAGGTGGGTGCCGTGGTCGGTGCCGTGAAGGCCGAGAACGTGCGCCGCGAATCGCCCGTGCCGGGTGACATTGTCCTGCTGCTGGGCGGCCGTACCGGCCGTGATGGCGTGGGCGGTGCGACGGGTTCGTCGAAGGAGCACAACGCCCACTCGCTGGAGCTGTGCAGCAGCGAGGTGCAGAAGGGCAACGCCCCCGAAGAGCGCAAACTGCAGCGGCTGTTCCGCCGTCCGGAGGTGACGCGCCTCATCAAGAAGTCCAACGACTTCGGTGCGGGCGGCGTGAGCGTGGCGATCGGCGAGCTGACCGACGGACTGGACATCTATCTCGACCGCGTGCCGACCAAGTACAGCGGCCTGAACTATACCGAGCTGGCCATCAGCGAATCGCAGGAGCGCATGGCCGTGGTGATCGAGGCGAAGGACCGCGCCGAATTCGAGCGGTACTGCGCCGAGGAGAACGTGGAGGCGACCCATGTGGCCGATGTAACCGACACGCGCCGCATGCGCATGTACGGCAAGGGCGAACTGGTGGTCGATCTGTCCCGCGACTTCATCGACAGCGCCGGTGCGAAACACTATGCCAAGGCCACGATCGGCCGCGTAGAGGAGCAGGGTGATCCCTTTGCCTGTCGCCGGAACGGCGCGACGCTGGAGGAGCGGATGACCGAAACCCTGTCGGACAACAACGTCCTCTCGCAGAAGGGACTGGTCGAAATGTTCGACTCGACGATCGGCCGTTCGACCGTGCTGATGCCTTACGGCGGCCGCACGCAGACCACCGAAACGCAGGTGTCCGTGCAGAAGATTCCCGTCGGAGACGGCTATACCGACACGGCCAGCATCATGACCTTCGGCTACAACCCCTATATCACCAAGTGGAGCCCCTATCACGGTGCGGCCTATGCGGTCGTTGAGGCCGTGACGAAAGCCGTGTCGGCCGGTGCCCGCTTCGACCGGATGCGCTTCTCCTATCAGGAGTATTTCGAGCGCATGACCGAGGATCCCCACACGTGGGGCCTGCCGGCAGCCGCCCTGCTCGGCGCGCTGAAGATGCAGTACGAACTGGGGCTGCCGTCGATCGGTGGCAAGGACTCCATGAGCGGCACCTTCAAGGATATCAACGTGCCGCCGACCCTCATTGCCTTCGGTGTGACGACGGTCGATGCCGGCCGGGTCATCAGCCCCGAATTCAAGGAGGCGGGCAACCGCATCTACCTGATCCGTCACGTGCCGCACGCCAACCGGATGCCCGACACGGAACAACTGCGCCGCAACTGGACGATGGTGAGCGACCGCATCGAGCGGGGCGACATCGTCTCGGGCTGGGCGGTCGGGTTCGGCGGTGTGGCCGAAGCGGTGGCCAAGATGGCCTTCGGTAACCGCATCGGTGCCGAGATCACGATTGACGAGCCGACCCTCTTCGGCTTCGGATACGGTTCGCTCGTGGTGGAGAGCCGTACGGAACTGACCGGAGAGCATGTGGAACTGCTCGGCCGCACGGTGGCCGACGAGGCGGTGACGGTCAACGGCGTGCGCATGGCGCTCGACCGGCTGCTTGAGGCCAATACCGCGAAGTTCTGCACGATCTATCCCGATCGCGGCGCAACGTGCCCCGAAGTGATGAAAGTGACCGCTCCGACGGTGAAACATACCTACAAGGGCGAGGCGAAGGAGCACCCCGTGGCCTTCCTGCCCTCGTTCCCCGGAACGAACTGCGACTACGACACGGCCAAGGCATTCCGTCGCGCCGGTGCGGAGGTGACCTTCAGCGTGTTCCGCAACCTGACGGCCGACGACGTGCTGGGGTCGATCGAAGAGATGCGCCAGCGGATTGCCGCCTGCGACATCTTCGTGCTCAGCGGCGGCTTCTCCTCGGGCGACGAACCCGACGGAAGCGGCAAGTTCATCGTCAGCGTGCTGAACAACAAGGCCATTACGGACGAGATCCACAAACTGCTCGACCGCGGTGGTCTGATCCTCGGCATCTGCAACGGTTTCCAGGCCCTCGTCAAGTCGGGACTGCTGCCCTACGGACGGCTCGGCATGGTGACGCCGGAGTCGCCGACCCTCTTCCGCAACGACGTGAACCGTCACATTTCGCAGGCGGTGCGCACGCGGGTGGCCTCGGTGAACTCCCCCTGGCTGGCCGGATTCGAGGTAGGTGACCTGCACACGATTGCCGTAAGCCACGGCGAGGGCAAGTTCGTGGTGAGCCGCAAGCTCGCCGAGGAGCTCTTTGCCAACGGACAGGTGGCCTTCCAGTATGCCGACGAGGCGGGAGAACCGACCGGAAAGGCCCCCTTCAACCCGAATGGCTCCTATTACGGCATCGAGGGTATCGTGAGCCGCGACGGTCAGATTCTGGGCAAGATGGGCCACACGGAGCGTTACGAGCGGAATCTCTACCGGAACATCGCCGGCGAGAAGACGCAGGATCTGTTCGGCAATGCCGTACGGTACTTCAGAAAAAAATAAGGCGGAACACGTGCGGCCCGAGGCCGCACGCCCGTTATGATGCAATACGACTCAAGGACAAGCAATAAAACACAGCAATATGGAAAAACGTGAATTGCTCTACGAGGGCAAAGCCAAACAGGTTTTTCTGACGGACGATCCCGAGCTGATCATCATCCACTACAAGGATGATGCGTCGGCCTACAATAACGTGAAGAAAGCCACCATCGAGGGCAAGGGCCAGCTCAACAATCAGATCTCGGCCATCATCTTCAAGTACCTCATGGAGCATGGCATTCCGACCCATTTCGTCGAGCAGCTCAATGACCGCGACCAGCTCTGCCGCCGCGTGAAGATCTTCCCGATGGAGGTGATCGTGCGCAATATCATCGCCGGCTCGATGGCCAAACGGCTCGACATTCCCGAAGGAACCCAACCGGCGAACACGATTATCGACCTCTGCTACAAGAAGGACGAACTGGGCGATCCGCTCATCAACAACGACCATGTCGTGGCGCTGGGCATTGCCTCCTACGAGGAGCTGGACGAGATCCTGGACATGACCCGCCGGATCAACGTGCTGCTTACCGACCTGTTCAAAGTGCTGGGAATCAAGCTGGTGGACTTCAAACTGGAGTTCGGCAGGACGAGCGACGGTAAGATCGTGCTGGCCGACGAGATCAGTCCCGACACCAGCCGCCTGTGGGATGCCGAGACCAACGAAAAGCTCGACAAGGACCGGTTCCGCCGCGACCTGGGCAAGGTGCACGAGGCCTACGAAGAGATTCTCCGTCGTCTCACGAAATAGAGAAGCACGGAACGGTATATTCCGGTCCCGTAAAAAATGTTATCTTTACGGGGCCGGAAAACCTTTTTTTTCTGCGGCGAGGGGTGACCCTTGCGCAGAAGCAGGGTCGGAGCTCCCCGCACGACGGGGCCTTCCGGCAGCCGGCCGCTGCGGCAGACCGGCAAACGACAATTTTTATTCGGAGGAAAGCAAATGGCTATTTATCAGGACAGAACGATCCACGAAGAGTGCGGCGTGTTCGGTGTTTTCGGCGTTGAAAATGCGGCTTCGCTCACCTACTACGGACTCCACTCGCTGCAGCACCGCGGCCAGGAAGGCTGCGGCATCGTGAGCGTCGACAACCGTGTCTTCCATCGCGTCAAGGGCGAAGGCCTGGTGACCGAGGTGTTCAACGAGGACAATATCAAAACGCTGACCGGCAACATGGCGATCGGTCATGTCCGCTACTCGACCACGGGCGGCGGCGGCATCGACAACGTGCAGCCGTTCCTGTTCATGCACAGCACGGGCGACTTCGCACTGGCCCACAACGGCAACCTCGTCAACTCCGTGCAGCTGCGCACCTTCCTCGAGGAGCGCGGCAGCCTGTTCCACTCGACCTCCGACAGTGAAATCTTCGCTCACCTCATCAAGAAGGAGACCGACAACAGGGACCGTATCTTTCCGATTCTGGAGGCGCTGAACATGGTGGAGGGCGCATTCGCCCTGCTGATCGAAACGGCCAGCAAAATCTACGCCTGCCGCGACAAACACGGTCTGCGTCCGCTCTCCATCGGCCGTCTGGGCGACGGATGGGTGGTCAGCAGCGAAACCTGTGCCTTTGAGGTGGTCGGAGCCGAGTTCGTGCGCGACGTGGCGCCGGGCGAGGTGGTCATCATCGACGCAAACGGCCTGCAGAGCGTGGACTACTCCAAATTCAAGCACTACAACATGTGCGCCATGGAGTATGTCTATTTCGCCCGTCCCGACAGCGACATCGAGAACGTGAACGTCCACTCGTTCCGCAAGGAGACCGGCCGCATGCTCTACGAGGAGTATCCCGTGGATGCCGACATCGTGGTGGGTGTGCCCGACTCGAGCCTCAGCGCCGCCATCGGCTACAGCGAGGCGAGCGGCATTCCCTATGAGCTGGGCCTGATCAAGAACAAATATGTGGGCCGCACCTTCATCCAGCCTTCGCAGGAGCTGCGCGAGAAGGGCGTACGGATGAAACTGTCGCCCGTACACAGCATCGTGGACGGCAAGCGGATCGTGCTGGTGGACGACTCGATCGTGCGCGGCACCACTTCGCGCCGCATCGTGAAGATGCTGCGGCAGGCGGGTGCCAAGGAGATCCACCTGCGCATCGCCAGCCCGGCCATTACCAGCCCCTGTTTCTATGGCGTGGATATCTCGACCTACGACGAGCTGATCTGTGCCGGCAAGGACGGCAAGGAGCGGGCCCGCGAGATCATCGGCGCCGATTCGCTGGAGTGGCTTTCGCCCGAGGCGCTGTTCCGGGCCGCCGGCGACCGCCACGAACTGTGCATCGCCTGCTTTACGGGCCACTACCCGACGGCGCTCTACCAGTCGGTGTACGACGCCAACAAGGACAAGAAATTTTAGCTAAACATCGAAAAAAAGCGATAGATCTATGGCAAAGAGCTATGAGGAGGCCGGCGTGAGCCTCGAAGCCGGTTACGAAGGCGTAAGACGTATCAAGAAGCATGTGGCATCGACCGCACGGCTGGGCGTGATGGGCAACATCGGCGCATTCGGCGGCATGTTCGACCTCTCGGCGCTGAAAGTGGCCGAACCCGTGCTGGTGAGCGGTACGGATGGCGTGGGTACCAAACTCAAGATCGCCATCGAAATGGACAAACACGACACGATCGGCATCGATGCCGTGGCCATGTGCGTGAACGACGTGCTGGCCCAGGGCGCCGAACCGATCCTCTTCCTCGATTACATAGCTCTCGGACTCAACGATCCGGTCAAGGTGGAGGCCATCGTCTCCGGCGTGGCCGACGGTTGCCGTCAGGCCGGTTGCGCCCTGGTGGGCGGCGAGACGGCCGAAATGCCCGGCATGTATGCCAAGGAGGATTACGACATCGCCGGATTCACCTGCGGCGTGGTCGAGAAGTCGCGTCTGATCGACGGCTCGAAAGTGGCCGTGGGGGACGTGCTGGTGGGCATCGCTTCGAGCGGCGTGCACTCGAACGGCTTCAGCCTTGTGCGCAAGATCGTGGCCGACAACGGTTTCGACCTCAAGAAAGTCTATCCCGAACTGAGTGACCGGCCCCTCGGCGAGGTGCTCCTCACCCCGACGCGGATCTATGTGAAACAGGTGCTGCGGGTGATTGCCGAGTGCGACGTGCACGGCATCAGCCACATCACCGGCGGCGGATTCGATGAGAACATTCCCCGTATCCTGCGCGAGGGACAGGGTATTGCCGTCAAGGAGGGAACGTGGGAGATTCTGCCCGTATTCCGCTTCCTGGAGAAGTACGGCCATATCGAACACCGCGAGATGTTCAACATCTTCAACATGGGTATCGGCATGGTGATCGCCCTGCCTGAAGCTGATGCGCAGAAGGCCATCGCCCTGCTGGAAGCCAGCGGCGAACGCGCTTCGGTCATCGGACGCGTTACCGACCGCGAAGGCGTAGTGATCGAGTAGGGTATGGCTGAGGCAACACGGAAAACCCGTCTGGCGGTATTTGCCAGCGGTAACGGCAGCAACTTCGAGGCGATTGCGCAGGCGTGTGCCGACGGTCGTCTCAATGCCGAGGTCGTGCTGGTCGTCTGTGACCGTCCCGGAGCCTACGTCTGCGAGCGGGCGGCGAAGTTCGGCGTGCCCGTCTTCGCGTTCCGGCCGAAGGAGTATGCCTCCAAGGAGGCTTTCGAGCGGGAGATCGTGGCACGGCTCGATGGCTGCGGCGCGGAGCTCGTCTGTCTGGCCGGCTACATGCGGATCCTGTCGGACGTGATGCTCGGGGCCTACGACGGCCGGATCATCAACATCCATCCCTCCCTGCTGCCCGCCTTCAAGGGCGCCCATGCCATTCGCGACGCCTTCGAATACGGCGTGAAGGTCTATGGCGTGACGATCCATTACGTGAACAACGAGCTGGATGGCGGGCGGATCATTGCCCAGCGCGCCTTCGACTACAAGGGCAGCGATCCCGACGAACTGGAGGCGATGGTGCATGCCGTGGAGTATCCGCTCTATGTGGAGACCATCGGGGAGTTGATTGCCGGCGGCCGGCTGCTCAAACAGTAAACAACAGAAACAGCAAACAAAGAGATACAGAAGAGATATGAGAGCGCTTATCAGTGTCAGCGACAAGACGGGCGTCGTCGATTTCGCCCGCGCATTGCAGCAGCTCGGCTGGGAGATCATCGCTACCGGCGGTACGATGAAACTGCTGCGGGAGGAGGGCCTGAAGGTCATCAACATCAGCGATGTGACCGGGTTCCCGGAGATCTGTGACGGCCGCGTGAAAACGCTGCATCCCAAGGTACACGGCGGACTGCTGGCCCGCCGCGATGTGCAGAGCCACATCGATGCGCTGAAGGAGAACGGAATCGAGTTCATCGACATGGTGTGTGTGAACCTCTATCCGTTCCGTCAGACGATCGCCAAACCGGACGTGACCATGGAGGATGCCATCGAGAACATCGACATCGGCGGTCCTTCGATGCTCCGCAGCGCGGCCAAGAATTTCCGCGACGTGACCGTGGTGTGCGATCCGCAGGATTACGACCGGGTAATTGCCGAGATCCGCGAAGGGGGCAATACCAAACCCGAAACGCGGCTGCAGCTGTCGGCCAAGGCGTTCACCCACACGGCCCAGTATGACGCCTGCATCGCAACCTATCTGCGCGACAAGGCGGGGCTGCCCGAGAAACTCTTCCTGGAGTTCGACATCGCCCAGCCGCTCCGCTATGGCGAGAACCCTCATCAGCAGGCCAAGTTCTATCGCAGCACGACGCCCGTGCCCTTCTCGCTGGCCCATGCCCGTCAGTTGAATGGCAAGGAGTTGTCCTACAACAATATTCAGGATGCCAACGCCGCACTCAACATCGTGCGCGAATTCGAGCAGCCGTTCTGTGTCGGACTGAAGCACATGAACCCCTGCGGCGCAGCCGTGGGCGCAACGATCGGCGAGGCCTGGCGCAAGGCATATGAGGCCGACCAGGTGAGCATCTACGGCGGTATCGTGGCCGTGAACCGTGAACTGGACGGTGAGACGGCGGCTGCCATGAAGCCGATTTTCCTGGAGATCATCATCGCGCCGTCCTTCTCGCCCGAGGCGCTGGAGATCCTCACCAAGAAGAAAAACCTGCGCCTGCTGGAGGTGAACATGGATCGCACCGGCGTGCGCGAGCGTCAGCTGGTGAGCGTGAACGGCGGTCTGCTCGTTCAGGACCTCGATACGGTGACCAAGACGGTGACCACCGAAATGACGGTAACCGAGAAACGTCCTGCCGAAGAGCAGCTGGCCGACATGGACTTCGCATGGCGGATCGTGAAACACGTCAAGTCCAACGCCATCGTGGTGGTCAAGAACGGAGCTACGGTCGGCGTGGGCGCCGGTCAGATGAACCGCGTGGGTTCGGCGGAGATCGCCCTGCGTGAGGCCAAGGCCAAGGGAATGACCGAGGGGCTGGTGCTCGCTTCGGACGGTTTCCTGCCTTTCGACGATACGGTGGCACTGGCTGCCCAGTACGGCGTGACGGCCATCGTGCAGCCCGGCGGCAGCATTCACGACAACGACTCGATCGTGAAGGCCAATGAGCTGGGCATCGCCATGGTCTTTACCGGCGAACGCCACTTCAAACATTAAACCGATCAGCACCGGCCCTTCCGAACGGCCGGTGCGTTCGCTTTTACTCCAGAAACCGCCGTGCCGCGGCAGGGAGCAGGAGGGATCGGAAAGGGACAAAAAGAGAATACCATGAAAGTACTCGTAGTGGGAGGCGGCGGCCGCTGCCACGCCATTGTGGATGCGCTGACCCGCTCCCCGAAAGTAGACAAGATATATTGTGCGCCCGGCAATGCCGGTATCGCCGCGCAGGCCGAAACGGTCGCCCTGAAGGATACCGATGTGGAGGGACTGCTCGGTTTCGCCCGCGACCATGCGGTGGATCTGACCGTCGTGGGCCCCGAATCGGCGCTGGCTGCCGGCATCGTCAACCGCTTCCGGGCGGAAGGACTGCGCATCTTCGGCCCGACGACCGAGGCGGCCCGCATCGAGACAAGCAAGGAGTTTGCCAAGGAGCTGATGATGCGTCACGGCATTCCGACGGCGGGCTACCGCACCTTTGACAACTACGAGGCGGCACGCGCCTATGTGCACGGCCGTCCGCTGCCCGCCGTGCTGAAGTACGACGGACTGGCGGCCGGAAAGGGGGTCGTGGTGGCCATGACGATGGAAGAGGCCGATGCCGCGCTGCGCGACATGCTGCTGGACGACAAGTTCGGTCACGGCCGGGTGGTCGTGGAGGATTATCTGGAGGGGCCGGAGTTCTCGTTCATGTGTTTCGTGTCGGGCGAACGGGTGTGGCCGATGCCGCTGGCTCAGGACCACAAACGCGCCTTCGACGGCAACGAAGGACCCAATACGGGCGGCATGGGAGCCTATTCGCCCGTGCCGTTCATCAGTGAGGCGGAGCGGAACGATGCGCTGGAGCGGATCATGAAGCGGACGGCTGCCGCCATGGTGGCCGAAGGGGTGCCCTTTACGGGGGTGCTGTACGGCGGTCTGATGAAGACGGCCGAAGGCGTGAAGGTGATCGAGTTCAACGCCCGTTTCGGCGATCCCGAGACGGAAGTGGTACTGCCCCGTCTGCAGAGCGATATTTACGACATCTTCTCGGCGGTGGCCGACGGTACCGGGGCGGCCGAGCTGCGCTGGGACGACCGGGCGGCGCTGGGTGTCGTGATGGCCTCGAAGGGCTATCCGGGCAGTTGCGAGAAAGGGTTCCCGATCGAGGGCATCGAGGCGGCCGAGGCCGATCCGGAGGTGACCGTCTATCAGATGGGAACGGCGCGCCGCGACGGTCGGCTGGTGACGGCCGGCGGCCGTGTGCTGATGGTGGTCGGCCGCGGTGAAACGCTCGAGCAGGCCCATGAAAAGGCCATGCAGGGTGTGCGGACGATCCGTTGCGAGAACCTGTTCTACCGGCATGACATCGGTGCGGCGGCGCTGCACAAATAGTTAACAACGATTCAGAATACCAAAAAGAAAGGATAGAGCTATGGGTATGGTTATTAGCGGCAAGGATCTGTCGGCGGAGATGAAGCGGCAGATGTCGGCCCGTATCAAAGAACTGGAACAGCAGTACGGTCGCACCCCTCATCTGGTGGTCGTGCTGGTCGGCGATGATCCCGGCAGCGTGTCGTATGTCACCGGCAAGGCCAAGATGGCCAACGAGCTCGGCATGAAGAATACGACGATCCGCAAGCCGGAGACCATTACGGAGGAGGAACTGCTCGGCCTGATCGCCGAACTGAATGCCGACCGTACGGTGGACGGCATCCTCGTGCAGCTGCCGCTGCCGAAACATATCGATTCGGAGAAGGTGATTGCCGCCATCGACCGCGAGAAGGATGTGGACGGTTTCCATCCGCTCAACGTCGCTGCCCTGTGGCTCAAGCAGCCCTGTCTGCTGCCGTGCACCCCGAAGGGCATCATCCGGCTGCTGAAGAGCACCGGCGTGGAGATTGCCGGCAAACGGGCCGTGGTGATCGGCCGCAGCAACATCGTGGGATTGCCCGTGGCCAAACTGCTGCTCGACGAGAACGCAACGGTGACGATTGCCCACAGCCGCACCCGGAATCTGCCGGAGGTGACGCGTGAGGCGGATATTCTGGTCGTAGCCATCGGACGGCCGAAATTCGTGACGGCCGATATGGTAAAACCCGGTGCCGTGGTGATCGACGTGGGCGTGAACCGCGATCCGGAAACGGGCAAACTGTGCGGCGACGTCGATTTCGCAGCCTGCGAGCCGGTGGCCGGCATGATTACGAAGGTGCCCGGCGGTGTGGGTCCGATGACCATCACCTGTCTGATGGAGAATACGATCGAAGCATTCGAACGCCACATGCAGAAGCACTGACAGCCGTATGTTTCCCATACACGGCGGGAGGTGAACCGACAGGGTTCACCTCCCGCCGTATCGTTTCCGGCACCGGGGTGCGATGGCGGTGAGACGGGCGGAAGGCGGGGAATATAGGTTTTGTCATACGAAAAATTCCAATGGGGCTTATCCGCGAATAAACCGGGGCTTTATTTCTTTTTCCAAAATAAAGGCGGTATATTTGCGCTGCTTTTTGCGCCTGTAGGGCGTAACCGCGCGCATTGCGCAAACTTAACTTCTATCTGTGTTTTTATGGAGTGGATCAAGGAGCTGATCTTCGGAACGGGGATCGCCCATTCTGTCTTGTTGCTTGCCGTAGTCATCGCTGTGGGTGCGGCATTGGCAAAAGTGAAGATCGCCGGAATCTCCCTGGGTCTTACCTGGATTCTGTTTGTCGGCATCGTCATGAGCCATTTCGGTCTCTTGCTCGATCCGGGAATCGTGGGCTTTGTCCGGGATTTCGGTCTGATCTTGTTCATCTTCGCTGTCGGACTGCAGGTCGGCCCGACGTTTTTCTCGTCTTTCAAGAAAGGAGGTCTGAAGCTGAACGGTCTGGCAACGCTGGGTGTGTTGCTGAGTGTGGCTACGACCCTGATTCTGTGGAAAGTGACCGGTGTGAATCTGACCACGATGGTCGGCATCCTCTGCGGCGCCGTAACCAACACGCCCGGTCTGGGTGCCGCGCAGGAGGCCTATCACGATGCTACGGGGTTGACTGACCCGACCATCTCCATGGGTTACGCCGTAGCCTATCCGCTGGGTGTGCTCGGTATCATCGGCTCGCTGCTGATCCTGCGCTGGATTTTCCGCATCGACATCAACAAGGAGAATCAGCGGCTGGAACAGGCGCGTGAAAACGATCCCGCAGCCACGACGGTCATGGCCGTCAAGGTGTTCAATCCGGCGGTGATCGGCAAGCGGATCGTGGACATGCGTTCGCTGACCAAGTACGGCTTCCTCGTGTCGCGTATCATGCGTCAGAACGGTACGGTGATGATCGCTGCGGGCGACTCCCTGATCGCTGCGGGCGATACGCTGCTGATTGTCTCCTCCGCACAGGACGAGGAGGCGATTGCCGCCCTGCTCGGCGAAAAGGTGCCCGTGGTGGACGAACAATGGCACGGTGAGGGACAGAAATATGTGTCGCGCCGTATCGTGATCACGAAATCGCAGTTCAACGGCCGTTATCTCAGCGACCTGAAGTTGCGTAACAACTTTAATGTGAACGTAATCCGCGTGAACCGCGCCGGTGTGGATTTGGCCCCCAGCGCCACGCTGCGTCTGCAGCTGGGCGACCGTCTGACGGTGGTCGGCGACGAGGCCGCGCTGCAGGATGTGTCGAACATGCTCGGTAATACGCTGAAGCGTCTGCGCGAACCGAACATCATCCCGATCTTCATCGGTATCCTGTTGGGTGTACTGCTCGGCAGCATCCCGTTCTACTTCGGCGATATTCCCCAGCCGGTGAAACTCGGTCTGGCCGGCGGTACGCTGATCGTGGCCATCCTGCTCGGCCGTTTCGGCCCGCAGTGCCACCTGATTACCTATACGACTGTCAGCGCCAACCTGATGCTGCGTGAGGTCGGCCTCGCCCTCTTCTTCGCGGGCGTCGGCCTGAGCTCCGGACAGGGCTTTGTCGATACGATTGTCGCAGGCGGTTGGAAATGGATCGGATACGGTTTCATCATCACCATTGTGCCGCTGCTGATTGTCGGTATCATTGCCATGAAGTGGTGCAAGGTCGATTACTTTACGACGATGGGTATGATTGCCGGTGGTACGACCGACCCGCCCGCCCTTTCGTTCGCAACCCATACCTCGCCCAACGATCTGCCGTCCGTGGGTTATACGACCGTCTATCCGTTGACGATGTTCCTGCGCGTGTTGTCGGCCCAGCTGTTGATTCTGCTGGTTGTCTGATCGCTGCGGAACCAGGAAAAAGAGGGCTCGGCCAATGTGGCCGGGCCCTCTTGTTTTGTCCGGCGGTCCCGCCGGGCGGGGCGAGCGGTATGGACGCTGAGCGGCTGGCGTCGGGCCGTGCGGGTGGCTGGGCGACAGGACAGGTGGAGCGTGCGGTGCGGAAGGGCAGGGCGGGCAGGGCGTGTGGGGCGGCGGCAAAAAGCAGACGGGGCGCCGAACAGTCGGCACCCCGCAGAGGGAGAGTAGTCCAAGGTCGGGCTATTTGATGGAATTCATGCGGATGCTGGCCTTGATGAAGGCGAGCGCCTTGATGCGGTCCACGGGGATGTCCTTGTCGGCGTGGTGGGGGTTTTGGCTGACCAGCTTGACATAGCCCTCCTTGTCGGATTTCTGGATGTACTTGACCGTGATATACTCCTCGCCGTCAATGTCGATCGAAAGCAGGTACATGTCGCCCCAGAAGATGTCCTCGATGCTGTTCATCTGTTTGTAGAGCACGATGTCGCCGCTCTTGAGCAGGGGATACATGCTGTCGCCCACGATGTAGATCGCTCCATCGCACTTGGGCAGATTGGGAATGTGAATGTAGTTGACCGGTTGGACAGGCGTCTGGCCCGTGAAGAGGGGGACCAGACCCGCCGTGCCCTCGATGTTGTAGAGCGGGACGCTCTGCATCGGCACCGTGCGGTCGGTGCGGTGGGTGAACGGCACGAACTGTTCGGGCGGACAGTTGAAAATTTCGCCCTGGCCCGTCTCGAGCCATTCGGGATTCAGGTTCAATTTTTGAATCAGTATGTTCTTGTTCCGTTCGGAGAGGGCAGCCCGTCCGGTCTCGATCATGGAGAGGGCGCTCTTGCCGATTCCCAGGATCTTGGCTACCGCGTCCTGGTTCATATTGAGCGCTTTGCGCATTGTTTTCAGCCGCTGGCCGATCTGCTCGTTGTTCATGGCGGAAGTTTTTACCGAAAAAGACTTGATGAGTTCAAATATTTGATATATCTTTGTATTGCAAAGTTAAGAAGTTTGATTTTTATAACCAAATGGGAGTGTGTTTTTTATGTTTGCCGGAGGAGAACCGGCGGGTGCCGAACGGCGCTCCGGGCGCTTCGGCGGCTGGAAAACCTTTCCGGAAATGTGTGCAAAGATGAAGAAAGAATCGGATTTTGTGGAAACCGTTTCGGGTGACCGGGAGGTTACCTTTGCAACGGATCGGACCGTGATTGCCGTGGATTGGCAGACCTATGACGAGGTGGCCCGGCTACTGGAAGAGGCGATCGGCGAGGCCGGTTACTACAACGGTTCGGTGATGGTGAAGCGGCCCGCCTTCGAGGGGACGCTGACGGCAACGCTGATCGTCTATCGGACCGGTGTGCGGCTGGCCGGCGAGGGCGTTCCTCCGATCAGCGACGTGGTGCCCGTGTGGTGGGAATTTGAAACCGTGAACACGGAGGGCGACGAGGTGCTGAACGACTTCGCCTTCCAGCCGTTGCGACGGGCGCTGCTGGCCCGCGGGTGAGCGGACGGCGGAAAATCATGTGTGCCGGCTCCCGTATCGTGTGTGATGCGGGAGCCGTTTTTTTACGAAGAAAGACGGTATGAAAGAAGAAAAGGTGGCGGAGGAGGCCCGGGAGCCGCTCCGCTTTGACCGGTTTGCCCGGCAGATGTTCCCCTTCCTTACGGTCGGGCGTTTCCACGCGGCCTATTATCGGGTGTTGGAGGCGTTCGCGCGCGGGAAGATCCGGCGGCTGATCGTGACCATCCCGCCCCAGCACGGCAAATCGCTGGGGGCGACAACCCTGCTGCCCGCCTACATGCTGGGACTGGATCCCGAACTGAAAATTGCCATTGCCTCCTATAGTGCCTCGCTGGCCAACCGGTTCAACCGGCGGGTGCAGCGGTTGATCGATTCGCAGGCCTATGCCGCCCTGTTCCCGGAGACGACGGTCAAGCGGGCCGGTGCGCGGTCGGAGTATGTGCGCACGGCCGACTGCGCGGAGATCGTGGGGCATCAGGGCGAGGTGATGTCGGTCGGCCGCGAGGGATCGCTGACCGGAAACCGGGTGGATGTGCTGATCCTGGATGACCTCTACAAGGATGCCATGGAGGCCAATTCGCCCGTCGTGCGTGAGAACTGCTGGGAGTGGTACACGTCGGTGGCCCGCACGCGTCTGCACAACGCCTCGCGCGAACTGATTGTTTTCACGCGGTGGCACGAAGAGGATCTGATCGGCCTGCTGAAGCAGAAGGAGCAGGTGGTGCCGCTGGAGCGTTGGGCACAGCTGGAGGAGACGGAGCGGGATCGATGGCTCCATCTCAACTTCGAGGCGCTCCGCACCGCGCCGCCGACCGAAATTGACGGCCGGGCCATCGGGGAACCCCTCTGGGGAGAGCGGCACGACGTCGGGCTGCTGCGTCAGCGCATGCAGCTCGATCCGCTGCGCTTCGAGTGCATGTATCAGGGCCGTCCTTCGGCCGCCCAGGGGTTGCTTTACGGTCGGTTTGCCGAGTACGGGGCACTGCCCGACGGGATCGTGCGGTATGCAAACTATACGGATACGGCCGATACGGGCGACGACTACCTCTGTTCGGTGTGCTATGCGGTCGATCGGGCGGGGCGGATCTACGTCACCGACGTGGTCTATTCGCGGGAACCGATGGAGGTGACCGAGCAGCTGGTGGCCGCGATGATTGCCGCGCAGCCCGCCTGCGACGTGCTGATGGAGAGCAACAACGGCGGCAGGGGATTTGCCCGGGCCGTCGGCCGGTTGTGTCCGCATCACCGGATCGCATGGTTCTGTCAGCACGAGAACAAGGAGGCACGCATCCTGTCGAATGCATCGGCCGTGTGGCGCAACGTGGTCATGCCGGCCGACTGGACCATACGCTGGCCCGACTTTGCCCATCATCTGATGACCTACCGGCGGCTCTTCCGGGCCAATCGCTGGCACGATGCGCCGGATGTGCTGACCGGCATTGTGGAGCGGGAGCTGGTCGGAGTATTGTCACGCAAGATCCGTGCGCTGGGGTTTGCGCGCTGAGGCGGGGCGGAAACAAAAAAAGGGGAGACTCGCGTCCGCCCCTGGCATTCATAGGTTAGATAGAGGTTGAATAGGTTAATGAAGTTATCTGCACTTCGGTTTTTTCACGGAGAACAAAATTAAACAAATATTTTGAATAAGTAAAAATCGGAAAAGAAAAATTAACATGATTCGTAGGGCAGTCCTGTTAAGTGGACATCGCCCGGCAAGTGGCGGGGCGTGTGCGGGGGGGGTGCAGGTCGTCCCGACCGAAAAGGCCGGGACGACGGGAGGGAGGAGGTATGGTAGAGTGGGTCAGCGTACGGGAAGCGGGTGGTCGGCGGTCAGAGGCTCGCGTTTCCGGTCCGCTTCGCTCCGCAGCAGGTGGCGGTAGACGGCCGGAGTCTGGCCGTAGGCCTGTTTGAACAGTTTGATGTAGTGGGAGGGGTTGGTGAACCGGCACTCGGAGGCGATTGCTGCAATCGACTTGTCGGTGGAGATCAGCAGCAGCCGCGAGTGGGTGAGCCGCTGGCGCAGGAACCATTTGTGGGGCGGCTCGTGGAAGCGGCGCAGGAACTCCTTCTTGAATGAAGTCAGGCTTTTGTTGCACAGCGCGGCCAGATCCTCGATGGTCATGTTGTCGAAAATGTGGCGGCGCACGATCTGTTCGAAGCCGTCGGAGGCCATGTTGATGTCGTCCAGCAGGCGGCTGCGGATGCAGCAGTCGGGATTGGCCAGCAGCAGGCAGAGCAGTTCCAGCGCCTTGATGCGTTCCATGGCCGGCGTCTCACCGAAAAGGTCCTCGCGCAGGTAGGCATGCAGCGAACCGAAGAAGTGGGTGACGGCTCCCCAGGACGGGTAGAAGATGTGGAACAGATCGTTGCCGCAGTTGGCGCAGGTGTGGTTGTTGTCGAACTCCATACGGTAGTTCAGACTCAGGTCGCTCAGCAGATCCCGCAACAGTTCGGGCGAACAGAAGAGGGTGAGCTGTTCGTAGGAACGGGATTCGTCCGGAATCTCCTCAATATAGTGGGTACCGATTCCGAGGTAGAACATATCGCCCGCCCGGGCTTCGTAGCGTGTGTCGCCGTAGTAGATGTATTTCCGCCCGCGCACCACATATCCGATGGCATAACGCGACAGGGTATGGGCTTGACTACCGGTGTGTTGGGGTTGCTGCATCTTGGTGATGATCGGTTGCTGGGTTCGGTTGTCGGTTGTTTTCATATCGGCTAGTCTCGTCGTATCCGTATGCATCATGCGGAAAGAGCGGTCAATCGGAATGCCCTCCACGGACTCCGGATCGTGTCGTTCCCGATGATGCGTAAAAGTAAAATGACAGCTCAAATAAAAGAGCGTCTGATATTTACGTGTGTCAAAGATAGCGGAAATCACCGGCATGCCCGGCGAGGGAGGCCGATGGTTGTTGACAGGATGCCGACAGGCGATTAATGGGACAATAAAGAGTTGATAGTTAGTCAAATGTCGTCTTGTATCTTTACAAGATGATCTGGTATGGAGTAGTTTTTAACCCTTATGTTATATGCTTGCGATGTAGATATGATACGCAGGTGTTTGTTTGTGGTATTTAAAAAGACCGTTCAGCGTTCAGAAAGAACGTTGTGTGTTGGCGTTTGGCCGGGCTGGCGGCGTTCAGATGACAAAGGGAGAGATGAAAGCGATGAGGGCCACGGCGATCAGCAGCAGATAGACGGTCAGTGCGTAGCGGCGTCCGTGGAAGGTCAGGTAGGAGGTGATCAGCACGGTGGCGGGCAGTGCGGCCAGCGTGCCGGCTACCTCCGGTCGGGTCGGACAGCAGAAAAGCGTGGCTGCCGAGCAGAGCATCAGCCACAGGATGTGGAGGTAGATGCTGCGGGGACGGGGGCGCAGGGCGGGCAGCGTCCGGTAGAGGCGCAGGATGGCCAGCAACAGCAGCACGCCGCACAGTCCCAGCAGAGTGAGGGCAGCGATGCGGGAGACGGTGCAGGCGGGCAGCGCGTCGGGAACGGCAGTTGCGGCTAGTCCGGTCCCCCACTGGAGCAACAGGTGGTTCCAGTCGGCACCCGTACTCCACCAGATGACGGAGCAGAAGAGGGTGGGTAAGGCTACGCCGACCAGCGCAACGATCGCCTCGCGGGCCGTGCGGCGGTAGAGAAACAGGGCGGCGGCCAGGGAGAGCAGCAGCGGTGTGGCGGCCGTGGAGAGCATGGGGGTCAGGCCCAGGTAGAGCGAGGCGATGAAAAGGTGTTCGAACTGGTAGGAGCGGCGGAAGCAGGCCGTCATGCGGTTGAGGTGGAGCATCAGCAGCAGGACGATCAGCAGCGTGCTGGCCGAGGCGGTCGGCAGGAACAGCCCGGAAAGGAGCACGTAGAGCGGCATGGGGAGGTAGGTGCGGGTGGGGCAGAGGCCGTAGCGCACGATGAGGCCCGACAGCAGGACGGCATTGGCGAGGGTGACCAGCGCGCGGAGCAGCTGCAGCAGGACGGGGGCGGCGAAAAGCCGGTCGATGATGGCCCCCAGTGGCATGTCGGCTGTGGAGCCGACAGGAACCGATCCGTGGAGCAGGATGAGCAGGAGCAGCACCACGGAGGTAAGCAGGGCGATGGCCAGCGGCTGGCGGATGGCGTCGGGACGGTTCATGGATGGGGGTACATTAGGTTGCCTACAAAGGTAATAAAACCGGTCGGATTCCGTACGGATAGCGGCCGGTGGGTGCTGCGAGGCGCCGCTCGGGGGCGGCAGACTGCGGAACGGACGGGAAAAACGGTCGCGGGCGTGCGCCCCGGAGGCGGAAAAGCGGTATCTTTGAGGGGTAAACAGGAACGGATCATGAAGCAGCATGCGTTGAAAAACCGTTTCCGGGCGGATGCGATTGAGGCCGGATGCGACGAGGCCGGGCGGGGTTGCCTGGCCGGGCCGCTCTTTGCCGCTGCCGTCGTGCTGCCTCCCGACTTCTTCGATCCGCGGTTGAACGATTCCAAGCAGATGACCGAGCGGAACCGCTACCGGCTGCGCGAGGTGATCCTGCGCGAGGCGGTGGCATGGGCCGTGGCCGAGGTGTCGCCCGGCGAGATCGACCGGATCAATATCCTGAACGCTTCGTTTGCCGGCATGACGCGGGCCGTGGAACAGCTCGCCGTGCGTCCCGGCCGGCTGCTGATCGACGGCAACCGGTTCCGTTCCGAACTCGATATTCCCTACGAATGTATCGTCGGCGGCGACGGTCTCTATGCGCCGATCGCAGCCGCCTCCGTGCTGGCCAAAACCTTCCGGGACGACCGGATGCGCGAGCTGCACGCGGAGTTTCCCCAGTATGGCTGGGATGCCAACAAGGGGTACCCGACCAGGGCCCATCGCATGGCCATTCTCCGGTACGGGCTCTCGCCCTGGCATCGGCTCTCGTTCCACACCTCGGCCGACCAGCTTTCCCTTTTCTAAATTGCTGAGTGACGGATGCCCCGAAGGGCATGTGTCGACCGTGGCCTGATGGCTGCGGGGCGGCCGTGTGTCTGTACCTCGTGCTGCGCGGTATGGGATGGTCCGCACAGCAGGTCCTGTCCGATCGGCGCAGCGGAGCGCTCCGGTCGCTTTTTTGGTAAAAAATTGAAATAAACACATACAAGCATTGACTTTTTTTGTTTGTATGCTTATCTTTGTCCTGTCGAAAACGGAGAAATAGTCGGTTGTGAGCGGTGAATCGTGTTTTTGACGGCCGATTGAAGGAATATCATTTATTGAACTCAACGATTATGAAACGAATCATGCTAATGAACGCGTTGCGCCAGATTGCGGAGTCGCTCGGCTACCGCTTTCTGGCGGGGCGGGAGGAGCGGCTGGCTCCGCTGACCCGGGGGCTGCCGGCCGTGTGGGTCACCCCGCTGCGGCTGCGGAAGGCGGAGGGAAGGGCCTGGCGCCGCGATACCTATGCCGTACGGTTGCGGCTGATTGCCCCGTCGGTGTCGCAGGAACCGGAGGCGGGCTGGCAGACGCTGGAGGCCGATGCCTCCCGCATGTTCACGCAGCTCGGTCAGGCGGCCGGCGTGCGGTATGTGGAAGGGTTGAAGGTGACTCCCGACGAGCAGCCCGTGGTGCTGCGCGAGGCCGTGTCGGTGACGGCGGAGTTCGATGCGGTGGTTTGTTATTATCAAGCGTAACGGGCGATGGCAGTAATATTTTCGGAAGTGCCGGCGGATTTCGGATCCGTCTTTGGCGAGCTGATCTATGTGGTGGAGGGCGTGGAGGCGGGACAGACCGCTACCGTGGAGCTCTATCTGGCGGACGGGGAGCAGCCCGTCGGGGCCAAAGTCGTGCGCGGCGGCGAGCCGGCCCGTGTGAACATGGCCGCCTGTCTGCGGCGGTGTATCGCACCCGAACCGGTGGCGGCCGAGCGGACGGGTTTCGTGACGGATGGCGGACGCTGCGCGATGGCGGCCCTGCTGTGCGGCGACCGGATCTCAGCAGTGCGGTCCTTTACGGGGGCGGTGCGTCAGCTGACCCCCTATGAAGTGCTGACTGCCCTGCCGCTGGAGCGGACCATCGGCTGGGAGGAGCGCGACGAGGTGTCGCTGTGTGTGCCCGACTGCAGCCTGACCTGCACCTGGACAACGGAGGGCGTGGAGCGGCAGTTCGCACTGGAGGCCTATGTGGCGCAGCGCGGCATCGTGACGCTGGCGGTGGTGATGGCCGATCTGCGGCAGCAGCTCGAGGCGGCCGGCGTGGCGGTCGGGGAGGTGACGGCGGTGACTCTGTCGGTGACGGTGGCCGGTGAGGAGAAACTGCGGGTGCGCTACCGGATCGTGCAGCGGGTGGCAGGCAGCGTGCGGCTGTGCTGGTTCAACCGGTCGGGCGGCTGCGACTGTCATACGTTTGCCCCGGCGGTGGGGGAACGGCGGACCGTGACGAAGGCCTGGTATGCCGGCAGCGGCGGACGGGACGCTCAGGTGACCGCATGCCGGCAGGAGGTGACCCTCACCTCGGGGTATCTGCCGGAGCAGTGGCTGCAGGGGGTGGCGGAACTGGCCGAGGCGCCGCTGGTGTGGCGGCTCGGCGGTGCGGAGCCGGAGCCGGTGACGGTCGAGGTGCCGGAGATGGTGTGGCGGACGACGGAGGAACCCGATGCCGTGACGTTCGTCGTGCAGGAGAAGAAAATGCGGGTGTGTCAATGTTTCTGAACGGACGATGGAACTCTATATCGACAATCAGCGGGCTGACCTGGATGACCGGTCGGTGGTTAGCATCACCCTCTCGGTGGCCTCGGTGACCGACCCGGAGTATGGGCGGACGGGGTATACGAAGAGCCTCTCGGTGCCCATGACGGCCCGCAACCGACAGCTGTTGGCGGACAGTGACCAGGTGGCGGCTGCCGACCGCTTCAACTACCGGCGTCACGCCGCCCGCATCGAGCACGACGGCTGCGTGCTGCTGGACGGCGACATCCGGCTGACCGACTGCGAGAAGGCGACGGCGGGTGGCCGTTATGCCTTCCACATCGTCGGCACCGGCAAGCAGTGGGCCGACCACGCTGCCCGCAACCAGCTGGCGACCCTGTTCCCGGATTATCTGGTGATGGTCAGCAACGGCATGATCGGCCAGAGCTGGACATCGGACGATGCGGTGAAATGGTTTCCGGTCTGCCGGCTCAACCGGCTCCGCGGCGGTGCAGGGAACGGAACCGTTCAGCGGGTGCTGGCCGCCGAGGATTACCACCCCTTTCTGCGGCTGAACGATCTGCTGCACGCCATTTTCCGGGAGGCAGGCTACACGCTGGAGTCGCGCTTCATCGACGGGGCGTTTTTCCGGTCGCTCTACATGAGCGGCAACTACCTCACGCGGGATGCCTCGCGCCTGCGGCAGCGCATGGATTTCCGGGCGGGACGGCAGGCGGCGGGGGAGGCGCGGGCGGATGCGCTTGGCTTTGTCTATGCCGATCCCCTGCGCACGGCCAGTTCGGTGGGCAATCTGGTCGATGCCGCCCAGGGCGTCGGCACGGACGGGGAGGAGCTGTTCGATAACGGCGGCTGTTTCTCCCTCGACGGGGAACGGGTTGTCTTTACCCCCACGGAGGCGGTGCGGGTGGGCTTCGAGTACCACCTGCAGTACCGTACCGATTACCGGATAGCGAGCCGGAGCCAACTGGTCGGTTTCGACCGCATCTATCTGGGCAGCGGCCGGATGTCGCTCTTCGGCCTGGCGAATCCTTATCCCGACCGTCGGGAGGAATTTCAGGCCGGGTACTCCTACCGATGCATCATTTTCGGCTTTGTGGACGGAGAGGCTTACCGGCTGGTGGCCGAACGAACCACGGCCAGCGGCGTCGAAGAGGTGGTGGTGGCCGAGCTGGCCTCCCGCACGGCGCTTGTGTCGACGACCCGGCCGGGGCCCTATGCGCAGCTGCGTCTCGACAAACGGGTCTCCGCGGACGGGACGTTCGTCCCCTATGGCGGCGAATGGGGACTCTATGACGGCTATGTCAACGAGACGGGATCCATGCAGGTGGATGTTACGCTGCGCAGCGTGGCCGAGGAACTGTCGCCCGGCCGGCCGAAGTATTTCGATACGATCTACCTGGGCGGTGCCTCGGAGGGGATGACGCTCGTGCTGGCTGCGGCAACCGTACGTCCCGTATTCCTGCCGCATCCGACGCTGGGCGATCAGGTGACCTTTGCCGATGTGGCGGCCCACGATGTCAGCCGCATGGCCGTCGTGCAGGCGGTCCGCGAGATGTTCGGCCTCTGCTTCTACACCGACGAGGTGTCGCGCACCGTCTATGCCGAGCCCCGCCGCGACTTCTACCGCGACGACGTGGTGGTGGACTGGAGTGACCGGCTGGACGTTTCGCAGCCGGTTCACGTGACCGACCTGCGCTCGCAGATGCCCGATGTGCTGGCGTGGGAGTATCAGGCGGGAGACGGCGCGACGGCCGACTTCAACCGGCGCGAGGGTGGACACCTGGGCAGCTGGAGCGTGTCGCTCGGCAATCCCTGGCAGCAGGGAGAGGAAAAACGCTGCGTCAATACGCTCTTCACGCCGTCGGTCGGGCTGACCGGTACGGGGCTCGGGGCGGCTTCGGCCGAACTGGTCGGGGCCGGCGAGGAACAGCCCGACGAGGAGTCGCTGAACTTTCCCCCCAAGGTGGTGCGCTTTGTCGGGCTGGTCGGGTTGCCGGCCGGTGAACGGTGGGGGTGGCCCTCGTTCGGGACAAGCTATCCGCTGATCGCCTTCCACCGGGCCGGAGAGGAGGGATTCACGCTCGGCTATGAGGACCGGGACGGTCAGGCGGGGCTCCATGCGTGGTGGGACGGTGCGGTGGCCACTTGCCGGGACGGCGTGCGGCTGGAGGCATGGATTCGCCTCGGGGCCGACGACATCGAGACGTTGAGCCGTCCCAACCGGCTGATGCGCGACTTCCGGGCGCGGTTCGGCTGCGGATCGACGGCGAGCCGTGCGACTGGCGTCTCGAAGAGGTGTGCGACTACGAGCCGGGCGCCGTGTCGACCAAATGTATATTCACACAGATCGTCTGAGGACGTTCTGACAATTCGGAACAGTATGGAAAGCAACAAGCAGAGCGGGGGCTCGTTCGAGGTCCAGTCGGGGAACGCTTTTGTCCTGCCGGCCGTACGGGCGGTGGTGACGACGGCGGCCCGCAGCGGTAGCGGGACGATGTCGGCGACGGCCGCGTATGACGACCGGGAACCCGTAACCGAGGCCGATGTGGTGCGGATCGTGTGCCGCCTGTTGGCCGACATGCGGGTCTATGTGGCCGAAGAGGAGATTACGCAGGCGCAGCGTCAGGTGCGCGATCTGGTCGAGGAGTCGTATTTCTGACCCCCGGCACAAATACAACAGCGATTATGAAGGAAGAGGAAACAAAAGCGCGGCTGACCGTCTGCGAACGGCAGCTGGTGGCCGAAATGGAGCGGCTCTATCCCGACGGAGCCGATGTGGCGGAGCTGATCGGACGGCTGATCCGGATCGGTGTGGTTGATGGGGTGCGCTGCAAGGTGCTGGTCATCCGCCGGGATGTCGAGCGTCGGGTGCGCGAAGGGTCCAGGAAGGTCGAGGCCATGTATGAAGCGGCCGAACGCTTCTGCTGCTCGTACGAGTATGTCCGCAAATGCATGTATTACTACAAGGAGATCAATCTGGTATGAACGGAAAAACAACAAGAGGGCCCGTGGCGGAGTCGCGGATCGGTGTGACTGACCGGGCCGAGGGAGCGGTGATCGACATTGTCGGTGTGATCGGCCGTCCCGAGCAGCTGGGCGACGCGGGCGGGGAGCAGGGAACCTCCTATGCCCGGCTGGCGGAGTCGATCGAACGCATCCGGGCAATTGCCGCACCCGAGGTGGTGGTCAATATTCGCTCGACGGGCGGCGACGTGCACGATGCACTGCTGATCTACGATGCGCTGAAGTCGCTCGATGCCCGCATCGTGACCCGCTGCTACGGCTACACCGCCTCGGCGGCCACGCTCATTGCCCAGGCTGCTTCGGCCGGGTGTCGCGAAATCTCCTCCCACGGGCTCTACCTGATCCATTGTGCGGAGAGCGCCGCCGAGGGCAATGCCCGTTCGCTGGCGGCCGTCAAGGAGCTGCTCGACCGGACCGACGAACGGCTGGCAGCCCTGTATGCCGAGCGGTCGGGGCGACCGGCCGAACGGTTTGCGGCGCTGATGAACGAAAACGACGGCCGGGGCCGCTGGCTGACTCCCCGCGAGACGGTGGAGGCGGGACTGGCCGACCGGATCATTGCCGACGGAGAGCGGCTGCCGGTTGACCGGGGCGTGACGGAGCTGTGCCGCCTGTTGGGCATGACCTCTCCGCCGGCGGAGGGGGCGATGCCCTCCCGATGGCGCCGCCTGCTGCAGCGGCTGGAGCGTTGGCTGGAGGGCGACGGCCCTTCGGAGGAGAAGCGTGTGGCTCCGGTGGCGGAGCGGACGTTGCCGTCCGATGCCGCGGCCGACGACCGGGCGGTGGCTGCAGCCCTGCGGGCGGCCCAGCAGGCAGCCTGCCGCACCGAAGTGGAGATGCCGGAGGATCCCTCGCCGGAGGAGACTCCCTCCCTGTCGCCCAACGAACTGGCCTACCGGCAGGATGCCATGAATCTGCGTGACGGCATCGGACTGGACCGATGACGCGCGCGAACCGATAAACAACCCCCAAAAACAAGTAAAACGATGATGAACAGAATCGAAAACACCAAGACCTATCTGGGTAAAGAACTGGAAACGATCTTTTTCCGCCCCATGTTGCAGGGCGAGAACGCCGTGGATCTCGGCGTGAGGGTGCTCTACAACATGCCGGCTCCCGTGACACTCCATTTCTGGCGCCGTCCGGACGACGTGCTGCACAAGTACACCGCTGCCGGGTGGAAGGGATCGAAGGCGCCCGAACGCATGCGCAAGAATATTGAACTGCAGCGTGTGAAGGCCGAGATGGGCTACTCGGCCGACGAATATTTTTCGCTCGTGTACGACAGCATGACGCGTGCCGCGATCGGCTCGATGGAGGATCTGAGCGGCACCGTGCTCGAGGAGGCCGAGACGGCGCTCTTCCGCGAGGCGATTGCCGAGAGTATCCGTGCCACGATGTGGCTCGGCAAGAGCGACCGCGAGAGCGGACTCAACACCTTTGACGGCTTTCTGCACCGCGTCAAGTCCGACATCGCCTCGCAGGGCATCGTGGCCGAAACCTACGACACGATCGATGCCGCGACGGCCGAAACCCGCCTGCGCACCGTGTGGGACAATGCGCCGATCGTGCTGAAGGATCTGCGTTCGGAGGGACAACTGGCCTTCTTCGTCACCACCGACGTCTACAATGCCTACGAGGAGAGCCTGGAGACGCCCTCCCTCGAGGCGGCCTACCTGGCCAAGCAGACCGGCCACGAAACGCTGACCTACCGCGGCATTCCGCTGGTCGACCTGAAGATCACCGAACACCTGGTCAATCATGTCGATCTGGGTACTTCGTTCATCCTGCTCACCGACCGTCGCAACCTGGCGCTGGCCCTCAGTGCGGGCGAATTTCCCGGTACGGAGGTGCGCATGTGGTACAATCCCGACCTGATGGAGAATCGCCAGCGGGCCGTCTTCATGGCCGGCTGCGACTACCTGCTGCCCGAACTGATTTCGTTGGCCTATACCGAGTAGCCGGATGGACGGAACGGTAGGAACCATCCCGCCGGAGGAGCTGTGCGCTTCGGCGGGGGGCGTGGAGGCGGTCTGGCTGGCGGCGGCCGACGCGGTGACGGCCGTTGCGGGGGACGCTGCGAGCTGGACGACGATTACCCTGCGCGAGGGGTGTCGCTTCGAGCCGTGTGCCGTCGCAGAGGACGGTGCCGGTTATGTGCAGCGCATGCAGGGGGCCTTCTCGCTGTGGTATATCCGGCACGAACTCTCGTGGACGCTGCCCGTGGCCGGCGGCCGGGCGGCTGCCGTGGTCGAACGGCTGCGCGAACTGGACGGGCGGGGCGGCATCGTGGCCCTGCTGCGTCTCGCCTCGGGCGAAACCGTGCTGGCCGGTTGGTCGGCCGATTTCGGCGCCGGGCGGCCGCTGCGGCTGGTGGCGGCCGAAGCCGACAGCTCCACCCGGCAGGCCGAGGATCCCGTCGTGCGGGTGACGCTGCGGGCCAACGATGTGGCCTGTTCGCGCCCCTTCACGGGCCGGGTCGATGATTTGTTGTAATCCGAAAAAATGTGAAGTATGCAGAAGGACAAGACGCACTATGTGCCCAAACTCTTTACGCCCCGCGGCGAGAGCCGGGATCCCTTTCGGGCGGCTCCGCGCACGGGCGGAACGGCGGGCTGCTGGCGGTGGGGCGACGACAACCTCTTCCCGCTGGCACTGGCCGAGATGTTCCGCCGGAGCGTGACCCACCGGCGCATCGTGAACGACAAGGCCGACTACATCGCCGGCAAGGGCTTTTCGATGGGCGAGGGGTTGCCGCGGCTGGCGGCCTTCGTGGCCCATGCCAACCGCGACGGCGAGACCCTGCGGCAGGTGTTCCGCAAACTGGCGTTCGACAAGATGCTCTTCGGCAATGCGTTCGTCGAAATCGTGACCGACGAGGCGGGAACCTTCCTGTCGCTGTTCCATCAGGATGCCTCGCGCTGCCGCCTGGCGCGGGACGACCGCCACGTGCTGCTGCACGGCGACTGGAGCCGCGCGCCGCGGTCGGGCTTCCGTTCGCTGCCGCTGTGGCCCCTCACCGAGCGCGGCGCCGACGGACTGCTCCACGCCGTGATCCACTACAAGGATTACGAGCCTGCCTTCAGCCACTACGGTGTGCCGGCCTATGTGGCGGGGCTGAACGTCTCGGCGATCACCTACAAGACCGACCGATGGAACATCAGCCGGCTGGAGAATTCGTTCCAGATGTCGGGTGTCATGCTGCTTGACGGCGGAGTGGACAACGAACAGCAGGCCGAGGAGCTGGCCCGCCGCGCCGAACGGAAGTTTGCCGGACGTCCCGGGCAGGTGATGTTCATGATCAAGGACTGCGAGGAGGGCGACAGCTCGCGCTACATCCCGATCACGTCGGCCAACGACGGCGACTGGCGGGATCTCCACGAGCAGGCTACGGCCGACATTGTGGTGGCCCACTCGTGGTTCCGTTCGCTCAGCGGGCTCGACTACGCCTCGGGTTTCAATGCCGAGCGCATCCTGCACGAGTACGAGATCGCCCTCAATACGGTGATTCTGGCCGAGCAGGCCGAGTTGCTCGAACCCCTGCGCAGCCTCATGGAGCGGGTGCTCGGTGAGAATTGTTCGTCGCTCGCGGTGGTGAACCGGCCTCCGACCCGCAGCAAGCCGCTCTACATGAAGGTGTGGGAGGCGCGCCGGGCCGACGGGCTCGACTTCGATCCCCAGGACGAACGGCAGCAGCTGTTTGTGGCCCAGATCACCAAATACGCCATGCGCAACATCGACTGACGCGGCGCAAAACCGGGACCGGCCGGCAGCAACACGATGCGTCGGCCGGTCCCTTTTTAAGACTGTGAATCCATGAAAACGATGATGACTGTGGCCGAAGTCGTGCAGACGGCTTTCGGCGATGCGGAACTGCCCGAGGGCGTGCTCTCCGAACAGGACGTGCGCAGCGCCCAGCTCCGCCATCTGGCACCGGCGCTCGGACGGGCCATGTACGGAGCGGTGCTGGAGGGGCGTTACGCCGAACTGGCCGACGAGTGGCTGAAACCGGCGCTGGCCCTCTTCGTGAAAGCGGCCGTGCTGCCGTCGCTCATGCAGCGGGTGGGGGCGGCCGGTGTGGTGCGCTATGGGGGCGAGACCTTCGAGGCGGCCTCCGATGCGGCGGTGGTGGCGTGGAGTCGCCGGGTGCGGCGCGATGCCGCCACGCTGCTCGATGCCGCCCGGCGGCAGATGGCGGCCGATCCGGCGGTCTATCCCGAATACGATCCGGCAGAGGATGTGCATTGCCGCACCTCCATTGCCGGAAGCGTGGTGCTGTAGGGCGGTCGGGCAATGCATGAAAAGGGAGCGACAGCGTCTTGGCGGACGGCGTCGCTCCCTTTCTTGTCGTGAGCGGGCGCAGGACGGTGCTACTCGTCGTCGGACAGCAGGCTCTCGTCGAGGTAGAGGTCGTCCATCAGGGCGTCGATTTCGCGGCGCTCTTTCTTGGTGGGGCGGCCCGTGCCGCGGTCGCGGGAGATGAAGATCGTCTCGCGCGGCGGGTTGAGCTTGTCCAGTTCGCTCTGCGGCGTCAGGTTCTCCATGTAGAGCGGCACGTTCTTGGCCGGCTGCCGGTTGGAGACCAGTCCCTTCACGCGGAAGGTGTAGGTGACGGGCAGTTTGCGTACGGCCACGGTGTCGCCTTCGCGCAACTCGCGCGAGGGTTTGCAGTAACTCCCGTTCACCAGTACGCGGTTCATGCGGCATGCCTCGGCGGCATCGCTGCGCGACTTGAAGATGCGTACGGCCCAAAGCCATTTGTCGATTCGGATCTCCTCTGCCATGTTTTTGTCGATATGCGGTATGGTGCGGTCCGGATGGACCGACCCCGGCAAAGGTAACGTAAAAATCGGCGGCCCAGTATGAAATCGGGCGAAAGAAGATGAATGAACGAAAAAAATAATATATTTGTAAGATGCAATTTGTGACCGTATTATTACAAGGTGCGGCCGATGGAATGCCAACAACAAAAACACTAATTACGATACCTTGATGAGAAAGAGACTTTTTCGGGCGGCTCTGTTTGCCGGATTGACGGTAGCGCTGGCCTCCTGTGTGAAGGAAGAGATCGGGCAACCCCTGGCCGGAGTACCCGATGCCGGACAGTCGTCCTGGCAGGACGATGATGTGGTGAGCGGCTGGGTCCGTATCAAGCTCAAACCGGAAGCCGAAGCGCTGCGGGTAGGCGCATTTACGCGCGGGGCCGTTGAGTCGGGTGACCCGCGTCTGGACGAGATTGCCCAGGAGCTGGGTGTGACCCAGATCCGGAGGGTGTTCCTCGATGGCGGCAAGTTTGCCGAGCGCCGTCGGAAATACGGCCTCCATCTGTGGTACGATCTGAAGATCGACGACAGCGTGCCGGTGACCCGCGCCGAGCGCTCCTTCGGCGAACTGGAGAACGTGCAGGTCGCACAGCCCATTCGCCGGGTGCACATGGAGAGTTATGCCATTATGCCGGCCGAGAGCGTCTATGAACCGGCTCTGACGACGGCCCGCCAGAGCGCGACGGCCGACGAGATGCCCTTCGACGATCCCGATCTGGCCAAACAGTGGCACTATCATAACGACGGTTCGATTCCCGGTTCGATTGCCGGTGCGGACATCAACCTGTTCGAGGGTTGGAAGGTGGCCGGAACCTACGGCGATCCGAAGGTGATCGTGGCCGTGATGGACCACGGTGTACAGTACGACCACCCCGACCTGGCAGCCAACATGTGGGTCAATCCGAACGAGATTCCCGGCAACGGCATCGACGATGACGGCAACGGCGTGGTGGATGACATCCACGGTGCCAACTTCATGGTCAACTGGTCCGGTGATCCCGAGAAACGGCCTACCGGCAACATCTCGCCCGGCAACCACGGTACCCACGTGGCCGGTACCATTGCGGCCGTGAACGGCAACGGCGTCGGCTGTTGCGGCGTGGCGGGCGGTTCCAATACGGGGGACGGCGTGCGGCTGATGACCCTCCAGTTCTTCGACGAGCGCGGCTCGGACGACATCCCGATGCTCGAGGCCTTCGCCTATGCGGCCGATATGGGCGCCGTGATCGTCAACTGCAGCTGGACCATCAACCAGACCGGTCTGGGTAAGGATACCTCGGATGCCATTCAGTATTTTGTCGATAATGCCGGTACTGACGAGAACGGCGTGCAGGACGGCCCGATGAAGGGCGGTCTGGTGGTCTGCGCCGCCGGCAATACCGGTTCGGATATGGTCTACTATCCGGCACGGGATGCCCGTACGGTGGCCGTGGCCTCCATGACGCCTTTCTATGAGGTGGCCGACTACTCCGAGTATGGTGAGAGCATCGACCTGCTGGCACCGGGCGGAGCCAATTCGCAGACGGAATCCAATTCGGCTCTCTTCATTTACAGTACGCTGCCCAATGGCCGGTACGGCTACATGTCGGGCACCTCGATGGCCTGCCCCCATGTGTCGGGTGTGGCTGCGCTGATCCTCTCCAAGTATAAGGCCATGGGCTTCACGGCTGCCGATCTGCGTCGCCGTCTGGAGGGCAGCGTCCGTCCGATCGGCGACTACATGGCTCCGAAATATTCGGGCAAGATCGGCAACGGTCTGGTGGATGTGGCCCTGATGGATCTGGACTTCCCGACCGAAGGCCCGTCGGCCATTACCGATCTGAAGGCCGAGGCAACGGCCGCTTCGGTGACCATTTCCTTCCCCGTGCCGATCGACGGCAACGGCATGCCGGTGGCAAAATACAATCTGGAGTATGCCGAGGTGGTGAACGGCGTGGCCGGTGAAACGCAGAAGATGATCCTGACGAACAACTTCGATGCCGGCGAGCGTTTCGTGTACGTCTTCCAGGGCAAGAGTGAAGCCGAGTACAAGTTCCGGATCAATGCCGTGGACCGCTACGGCAACGAGACCGAGTATGTGGAGTTCCAGTCGGCTACGGACATCTATGAAAACCATGCTCCCCAACTGTTGCGTGAATTCAGCGACGTAACGATCGAGGTGGACGATGTGGCTGATCTGGCCAAGAATGTCAAGAAGTTTATTCTGAACACCTACTTCAAGGAGCCTGATACGGAATACGGCGACGCGATCACCTATTCGTTCCGCGTGAGCGACGAGTCGGTGGTGGCTGTCGAACTGCTGAACGGTCTGACGCTGCAGGTGACGCCGCTCAAGGCAGGTACCTGTACGGTGACGGTCGTGGCAACCGACAAGCGCGGTGCTGCAATCGAGGCCCCCATCTTCTTTACGATCAAGGCACCGGAACCCGAAACGCCGCCTGCCGAAGATCCGGATGATGTGGAGTTGCGTCCGGGACTCAACCTCTATCCCAATCCCGTTGGCGATCAGATGACGCTGGCGCTGAATGATCGGATTCTGAGCGTCAACCAGCGCATTGTCATCACGTGGTACGATGCTGCCGCCCGTCAGGTGATGGAAGTGTCCAAGCAGCTGGACGGCAACAGCCGCGTAACGGTTCCCGAGGTGAGCCGGTTGGCTCCGGGTACCTATACGGTACGGGTGACGCTGGGTGATCACAGCTACACGTCGTCCATGATCAAACTGTAGCAATCGGCGCCGAGAGCGCACACAAGAACCCGAACCGGTACGGCAACGGGCCGTTTTCCGGCGGCCGCTGCGGTGTCGGTTCGGATATTTTCGTTATTTTCGCATCGGATGCCTGCGTCGGAGTGGCGATTGCCGCGGGATGCAGGTTGCACAGATCGTAAAAACACAAACTTTGATGAAACGTTATTTTGTATTGTTATTGGCGGCGGCCGGCCTGTTTGCTTCCTGCGTGCGGGAGGATGCGGAGCAGGGGATACCGTCGCAGGGAGGAAATACGGACCAGTATTCCGACAGCGATGTGCTCGCCGGATGGGTGCGTATCAAGATGACCGAGGAGGCCACGCCGCTTCGGGTGGGCGTCTTTACGCGCGGAGAGCTCGGCTCGGGTGACCCCGAACTCGATCGGCTGGCAGCCGAACTGGGCGCTTCGGAGGTACGGCGCGTATTCCCGTCGGATCCCCGTTTCGAGGCCCGGCATCGCCGTTACGGCCTGCACCTGTGGTATGACGTGAAGTTCGACGATTCGGTGCCCGTATCGCGTGCGGCCTCGGATTTTGCTTCCCTGCCCGAGATCAGCAACGTGGAACCGATCTATACCGTACAGCTGGTGGACGAGCCCCGTTACCTGTTGCCCTCGCAGATGAAGGCCGCCTCGGAGGAGACGACCGGCGGCGAGTGGGCGGGTAACCAGCGCGAGATGCCCTTCAACGATCCGCAGCTGAAGTATCAGTGGCACTACGACAACGACGGTACGCTGCCCAACTCGCTGCCCGGCGCCGATGTGGGACTGTTCTCCGTCTGGAACGATCCGGAGATGAAGGCGGGCGATCCGTCCGTGATCGTAGCCATCATGGATATGGGTGTTGAGGCTACCCATGAGGATCTGGCTGACAACATGTGGGTCAATATGGGTGAGATTCCCGGCAATGGCATCGACGACGACGGCAACGGCTATATCGACGATGTGTACGGCTACGATTTCTATAACCGTACAGGGGACATCACGCCGGGTTCGCACGGTACGCACGTGGCCGGTACGGTGGCCGCGGTGAACAACAACGGCATCGGCGTCTGCGGTGTGGCCGGTGGCTCGGGCAAGGGTGACGGCGTGCGGCTGATGACCTGCCCGCTCTACTCGTCGGACGGCGGCGGCGACAATACCGTGGCTCCGAATGCCTATGTCTATGCGGCCGACAACGGGGCGGTGATCAGCCAGAACAGCTGGGAGTATTCCGCACCGACCATCACGTCGGCTCCGCAGAGTCTGCTGGATGCCTTCCAGTATTTCATTGACAATGCCGGTACGGATGCCGACGGCAATCAGACGGGCCCCATGAAGGGCGGTATTCTGGTTTTTGCCACGGGTAACGAGTATTCGACCGCGATCGGTATTCCTTCCAATGAGGAGTGCGTCATTGCCGTTACGGCCATGATGGCCAACTACCGTCGCGCCCTCTATTCCAATATCGGTCCGGGTGCGGACCTCTTCGCTCCGGGCGGTTCCGGTGCGCAGGATGTCGATTTCGGCACGCAGGGCAAGGTGCTGAGCACTGGCTGGGACGGCGATACGTTCGTTCCCAATTCCTACTGCTGGAAGAACGGTACGTCGATGGCTTGTCCGCACGTGTCGGGCGTAGCGGCGCTGATCGTTGCCAACTACGGCGGCCCGGGCTTTACGGAGGCCGATCTGAAAGACATGCTGTTGCGCAGCTATATAACGGTGGATGGCTACCAGACCAGCGCTTTCGTGACGGAAGGACTGGGTAACGGCCTTGTCCGGACCGACATGATGAATCTGACCGATCCGAAGGCCGCTCCGGGTCAGCCCGGCAGCGTATCCGCCAGCACGCAGGAGGGGGTTGAGCAGACGCTCTTCCTGTCCATTGCGGACGTTCCGGCCGATGCGACGCCCCGTCAGCTGCCGGTGGCTTCGTTCCGTGTCTCCTATGCTCCGGCCGACGGCAGCGGCGAAGTGCGCGAGGTGATTGTCCCCAACTATTTCTCGGTGGGCGAATCGCTGGAGGCGGAGATCAACGGACTGGCTCATGAAACGACCTATCGGTTCGAAGTGGTGGCTGTGGATCGTTTCGGCAACGTGTCCCAGGCGGTGAACTGCGAGGGAACGACCATTGAGCATGCCAACCGTTCGCCGCAGCTGGCCAAGCCGCTGGAGCCGATGACGCTGCCCGAGAACGGCAGTTTCGAGGGTCGCCTCGACCTGTCGGAGTATTTTACCGATCCCGACCTGCCCAATGACAAGTTGACCTTCTCGGCCGAGAGTGAGGATCCGTCGATTGCCGAGGTGACGGTTGAGGAGAATATTCTGGTAGTCAGTGCGCGGATGGAGGGCAGTGTGATTGTCTCCATCACGGCGACAGACCTGGCCGGTGCCGCGTTCTCGCGCAACATGCGTGTCAATGTCAAGGAGACCCCGGTAACGCCTCCCGGACCCGATGAAGGCGGTGATGGGGATCAGGAGGATACGACTACGTTGGGTGCCGGACTGACGCTCTATCCGAATCCGGTCGAGACGACGGTGACGGTCGGCGTGGCCGGAGCCAATGGCAACAGTGCCCGGATGCGCATCTATGACGGTGCGGCCCGCCTGGTGCTGGAAGTCGCCAATGTCGTGTTCGACCGGGGGACCGGCGAGCAGAAGGATCGCTTGGTGTACGACCTCACCGCGTTGGCGCCGGGAGCCTACACGATGACCCTGCAGCTCGACAACGGTCAGGAGTACCACCGCTCGTTCATGAAACGGTAGGCATCCTGCGGAGCAATGCTTTCGGGGCGGCGGAATCATGCGATTCCGCCGCCCCGTGCATTGTCCGGCAGTCGTGGCGCCTGCTGGACGGAACGGATGGATGGCGTGGCCGGCTGGCTGGCTGGCTGCTTTTCCGGTAAAAGGTGGAATGATTTCATGAAAAATCCGTAAATTCAACCTTGCGTTGGCTTGCGCCGATCCCGGGCCGTGGGCTTCGGGGCCTTGCGGGCCGACTGCCGAATGAAGCACATCTATCAAACTAACCATAACTATGAAAACAAGAAGTATTGCAGGGCTGCTGGCGCTGGCGGGGAGCAGCCGGCCGGTACGGTTCCCGTGGAGAAGCCGGCGGCCGAACAGTACGGAGCGGACATTGTGCCCGGATGGGTGCGTATCCGTCTCAAGGAGGAGGCCGGTGCGCTGCGTACCGGCCGGTTCACGCGCGGCGCGGTGGCCACGGGCCATGCCCGGATCGACCGGCTGGCCGACGAACTGGGGGCTACGGAGGTGCGGTGCGTATTCCCGAACGATCCCCGTTTCGAGAACCGGCACCGTCGTTACGGCCTGCACCTGTGGTATGACGTGAAGATCGACGAATCGGTCGCTGTGACCCGCGCTGCCGAGCGGTTTGCCGCCGAAGACGAGGTGGCGTATGTGGGGCCCATCTACCGGATGCGGCCTTCGGATGCGGCCGTTTACGGAGCGACGATCCGTTCGGGCGCGCTGCCTGCCGCCGAGGATGGCTGGCAGGGCAGCCGGGGCGAAGGCGAACACGCCGCGCCGTTTGACGACCCCATGCTCAAATGGCAGTGGCACTATGACAACGACGGCTCGATGCCCGGTTCGGTGGAAGGAGCGGACATCGGTGTGTACGACGTGTGGAAGGATCCCGCCCGCCGGGCCGGTGATCCGTCGGTCATTGTGGCGATCATGGATGTGGCCATCGATTACGAGCACGAGGACCTGGCTTCCAGCATGTGGATCAACGCGGGGGAAATCCCCGGCAACGGGCTGGATGATGACGGCAACGGCTACGTGGACGATGTCTATGGCTATGACTTCTATGAGAATACGGGCAATCTGACCCCGGGTGCCCACGGCACCCATGTGGCCGGTACGGTGGCTGCGGTAAACAACAACGGAGTCGGCGTCTGCGGTGTGGCCGGCGGTTCGGGCCAGGGCGACGGCGTGCGGCTGATGTCCTGTCCGCTTTATCCGCCGACGGGCGACGATACGACGACCGGCGTGGCGGCTTACGTCTATGCGGCCGACAACGGGGCGGTGATCAGTCAGAACAGCTGGAACTTCTCCAACATGGATCAGACCCCCGAGGACCTGCGCGTGGCGCTCGAATATTTTGTCAACGAGGGCGGCAAGGATGATCTCGGCAACCAGACGGGACCGATGGCGGGCGGCGTGATCTTTTTCTCGGCCGGCAACAACTACAATCCCGTGGAGGTGACGCCTCCGGCACAGGAGGAGTGCGTCATCAGCGTGGCGGCCATGTGTCCCGACTATGCGCGGGCCGGCTACTCCAACATCAGCGCCGATGTCGATATTCTGGCGCCGGGCGGTGCCGGTGTGAGCGACACGAAGTTCGGCAGCGAGGGTAAGGTGCTCAGCACCGGATGGAACCAGGAGGAGGGCTATTCGCCCAACAGTTATGTCTACATGTCGGGCACCTCGATGGCCTGTCCGCACGTGTCGGGTGTGGCGGCGCTGATTGTGGCCAACTACGGCGGCGCAGGCTTCACGGCCGACCGGCTGAAGGAGATCCTGCTGCGCAGCTACCGGCCGGTGGACGCCTGGCAGGTGGATCCGTCGATCGCCGAGCAGTTGGGTGTCGGACTGGTCGATGCCGGATTGATCGGCCTGCAGGAGACAACTGTGGCGCCGGAGGGACCGGCTCGGGTGACGGCCGCTCCGTATGACAAGGTAGAGGGAGCGCTTCGTCTTGCTATTGAAGGAATTCCGGCCGACGGCAACGGCATGCCGGTGGCCGCTTTCCGCGTGACGTATCGCGCGGCGGAGGGCGCGGAGCAGCAGTTGCTGATCCCCAACCGCCTTTCGGTCGGGCAGACGCTGGAGACGGAGGTGACCGGCCTGGCGGATGCGACAACCTATACCTTCAGTGTGTGGGCGCAGGATCGCTTCGGCCGTGAATCGCTTCAGACGGTAACCTGCGAAGGCACCACGCTGGCGCATGCCAACCGTGATCCGGAACTGGTGCAGTCGCTGTCGCCCGTCAGCCTGCCGCAGGGGGACGGTGAGGAGGGCTTCCGTACGACCCTTGATCTGACGGCCTATTTCACCGATCCCGACCTGCCCGACGACGAACTGACCTTCACGGCCTCGAGCCGGGACGAGCAGGTGGCAACGGCAGCCGTGCAGGGGGCGCAGTTGGTGATCGAAGCCCGTCATCAGGGCTCGACAATTGTCGAAGTGACGGTGACGGACCGGGCGGGCGCTTCCATCACGCGTAACATGAGTGTGACCGTGACCTGCGACAACCCCTATGGGGGCGGGGAGCCGGATCCCGATCCCGACCCCGACCCCGACCCCGATCCCCAGCAGCCGACGCTGGCAGCGGGGCTGACCCTCTATCCGAATCCGGTCGAAACGACCGCCACGATAGGGGTGGCCGGCGCGGGCAGTACGATGGTCCGGCTGCGCATCTATGACAGTGCGGCCCGGCTGGTCATGGAGCAGGCGGCGCTTGCCCTGGGAGTGGACGGAACGGACAGCGCCGTGTGCGATCTTTCCGCGCTGGCTCCCGGTGCCTATACGATGACGGTGCGGCTGGAGAACGGCCGGGAGTACCACCGGGCGTTCCTGAAAAAGTAGCGGATCAGGCCTGATCCGACTGTGGCGGCGACCTCGCAAGGGTCGCCGCCTTTCGTTGCGGGGCGATTGCAGAAATGGAAAATAATACGTATTTTTATCGCCAACTTGCGTTTCCGGCTTCGGACGGAATGCGGTGCCGCTCCGTCCCGCAGGGGTGCGGAGCGGCAGAAAAGGGAAATCCGTAAATCAATTGACATAGTGATGAAAAAAGCATTAGTAGCCTTGCTGGCCGCCGCCGCGGCCTGGGGGTGTACCCACGAGGAGCCGGTAGCGCCCGTCCCGGGGGAGGACGAGAACTTCATGGAGGTCTCGACGCCCGACGACGAGAGCATCGTGCCCGGTTGGGTGCGTATCAAACTGACCGAGGATGCGCAGGCGTTGCGGACCGGTGTCTTTACGCGCGGTGCGGTCGAGTCGGGCAATGCCGACCTGGACGCCATTGCCGAGCAGCTGGGAGCCACCGAGATCCGGCGCGTGTTCAGCGACGGCGGCAAGTATGCCGAACGGCGTCGCAAACACGGCCTGCACCTGTGGTATGACGTGAAACTGGGCGAGGAGGTTCCCGTGTCGCGTGCCGAGGCCGGCATGCGGACGCTGCCGGGCGTGCAGTATGCCATTCCGCTCTACCGGCTGGTGCCGGACGAGGCACAGATCGTGCCCGACATGGCAGCCGAACTGCAGTATGAAGGGGTGATGGCGGCTGCGCTGGATGCGTCGCGGCCGGTGGTCGAGCCGCCGTTCAATGACGAGCTGCTCGGTCAGCAGTGGCACTACTACAATACGGGCCTTGACGAAGGCACGGCAGAAGGCGCGGATATCAACCTCTATGCGGCCTGGGCGAAGGAGGCCGGCGATCCGTCGGTCATTGTGGCCGTGCTGGATTCCGGTGTCGATGTCGATCATGTCGATCTGGCCGCCAACATGTGGGTCAACAAGGGGGAAATTCCCGGCAATGGCATTGACGATGACAACAACGGCTATGTGGACGATGTTTATGGTTATAACTTTGCGTTGAAGCAGGGCGAGATTACCGATTTCAACCATGCGACCCATGTGGCCGGTACGATTGCCGCGGTGAACAACAACGGCGTCGGTGTCTGCGGCGTGGCCGGCGGTACGGGCGCGGGCGACGGCGTGCGGATCATGTCCGTACAGTGGAATGCCTACAGCACCATTGCCATCCCGAACTATGACATGTTTGCCTATGCGGCCGACAACGGGGCGGTTATTGCCTCGTGCAGTTGGGAGGTCTCTTCGCCCGATTTGGCTCCCGACCTGCTGGATGCCATCAATTACTTCATCGATGAGGCCGGTATGGATGAGGCCGGTACGGCACAGGTCGGTCCGATCAAGGGCGGCGTGGTAGTTTTTGCTGCCGGTAACTCGAATGCAAATAAGCTGGCCTATCCGGTCTATTACGATCGGGTGATTTCCGTAGCGGCCATGGCGGCCAACTATACGCGGGCCAGCTACTCCAACTATTCGCCGAAGGTAAGTATTCTGGCGCCGGGCGGCGAATCGTCGCTGGGTATCTACAGCACGTTGCCTGACGACCAGTACGGGTATCTGTACGGTACGTCGATGGCTTGTCCGCACGTGTCGGGTATTGCCGCGCTGATCGCTTCCAAGTACGGTGCGCCCGGCTATACGGCCGAGCAGGTGAAGGAGAAGCTGCTTGCCGGCGTGCGTCCGATCAGTCCGGTTGTCGCCGGCCAGTATATCAACCAGATCGGTGTCGGTCTGGCCGATGCGAGCATGGCGCTGGACGATATGTCGAATCCCAAGGTGGCTCCCGATCCGCTGGAGGAGTACGGCGCCATGGGCCGTCCCGACAGTCTGGTGATCTACTGCAAGGTGCCGGCCGACGGTAACGGCATGCCGGTTGTCAAATATGAACTGGAGTATGCCGAGAAGACGGACAGCGGCGTGGGCGAATGGCAGCACATGACGCTGGTCAATACCGAGGATGTCGGCGAAACCTACGAATACGGCTTCGAACTGATTCAGTTGCGCAGCTATACGCTCAAGATGAAACCCGTGGACCGCTGGGGCAACGAGGGTGAGGAGGTAACCTTTGAGGGAACGACCGAGAAACATACCAACCGTCCGCCCGTACAGAAGGCCCGCCTGCTGAACCTGACGATTCCCTCCGCCGGCGAAAACAACCTCAAACGTTTCCGGATGGAGAACTACTTCTCGGAGCCGGATGTCGATTACGGCGATGCGTTGACTTTCTCGGCCACGTCGTCCGATCCGACGGTTGTGGAGGTGTCGATCGACGAGGAGAGCGTGCTGACCATCATGCCGCTGAAGGCCGGTGTCAGCACCGTGACGGCACGGGCCACCGATACCGAGGGAGCCTATCTGGATGTGCCGTTTACGGTGACCGTCGAGAGCGGCTGGTGGAACCATGCTCCGGTGATCATCAAGGAGTTCGGTACGATCGAAATGGAGCGTGTGGGCGATCAGATGACCCTCTCGCTGTCGGAATACATCACCGACCCCGATCTGGAACTGGGCGACCAGTTGACCTACCGGATCACTTCGACCGAAGGCAATGCCGTGACGGGACAGATCTCGGGCGACCAGTTGACGTTGCGTGCCGTGAATCGCGGTGAAGGACGTCTGACCATCCTGACCGGCGATGCAGCCGAGGCTACGGTGGAGGCTACGCTGGCGGTGACGGTGAAGAATGCGGCGGGCGATGCCTCGCAGCTGACCTTTGCCCTCAATCCGGCCAGTGACAACCTCTCCATCTCGGCCAGCGGTATTTCGGACGAGATCGCCGAGGTGACGATCTATGACAATGCGGCCCGTCGGGTCAAGAGCGGCCGTGTCGAGTTCCGCGGCGGCAGTGCGACCTATGCGATAGCCGATCTGCGTCCGGGCAGCTATACCTGCGTGGTGAATACGTCGAAGGGACGCCTCTCGGGCGGATTCATGAAACGATAGTTTCCTGCGCGGAAACGTGTCATGCGGGAGGCAGCCTCGGTGCGGGGTTGCCTCCCGCTGCTTTCTGACCGGTGGCGGAGAAAAATGACGGCCGGCCGAAAATAATCGGACCGGATGGCGCAAAAAACCGGACGGAATTGTAAATTTGCATGTTAGCGCAAAGCGTAATTTTTGAAAATCACATAAATCTTAATTGAATGAAAAGGGCAACTTATTTGGCGGCCTGCGTGTGTCTGCTGACAGCGGCGGGCTGTGTCCGTGAGGAGGTCGTACAGACCGAACCGGAGGTAGCCGTATCGGGAACGTACAATGACGACGTGATCGAGAAGGGCTGGATCCGAATCAAACTGCTCGATGATGCGGAAGCACTGCCTGTCGGTGCGGTGACCCGTGGGGCGCTCGCATCGGGTAACGAGCAACTGGATCAGATCGCTGCATCGCTCGGTGTGGACGAGATCCGTCGCGTATTCGCCGATGGCGGCAAATTTGCCGAGCGCCGGCGCAAATACGGCTTCCACCTGTGGTACGATCTGCACTTTGACGAGCAGACCCCCGTATCGCGTGCGGCCGACGAATTCGGCGCGCTGAAGGAGCTGGTGTCGTACATCGAGCCGGTCTACAAGATCCGCAGTACGGACGTGGCGGAGGTCGTGCCGGACGGCGCGATCTATCTGCCGGCCTTCGGCATCACCCGTGCCGATGCCGAGATGCCGTTCAACGATCCGATGCTGCCGCAGCAGTGGCACTACCATAATGCGGGTGGAGCGACGGGTTTTCTGGCCGGAGCCGACATCAATGCCTTCGAGGCCTGGAAGCTGGAGACGGGCAAACCGAACGTGATCGTGTCGGTACACGATGACGGCGCCAACCTGGAGCACCCCGACCTGGCCGCTCACTTCTGGGTGAACGAAGCCGAGGCCTCGGGCAGCAGCAAGGCGGACGACGACAACAACGGCTATGTCGATGACCTGCACGGCTGGAGCTATGTGAACAATTCGGGTGAGATCGACTACAGCTCGCACGGCACCCATACTTCGGGTACGATTTCGGCAATCAACAACAACGGCATCGGCGTGTGCGGCGTGGCTGGCGGTACGGGTCCGGAGGACGGCGTGCGCATCATGCCCCTGCAGATCTATCCGGAGAGCGGTACGGTGGTGAACAATGCCCCCGATTCGTATCTCTATGCGGCGGATAACGGCGCCGTGATTTCGCAGAACAGCTGGACGCTCGGTACGACGGGCGAACTGCCGAAATCCTATGCGGACGCGTTCGACTATTTCATCGAGAATGCGGGTACCGACGAGAACGGCAACCAGACCGGTCCGATGAAGGGCGGCGTGATCATCTTTGCTGCCGGCAATACGGGCGGTCAGACGCTGCTGCCGGCTGCCAGCGACAAGGTGGTAGCCGTAGCGGCCATGATCCCCAACTACCAGATGGGCCCCTATTCGAACCACGGCTCGGCCATCGACCTCTTCGCACCGGGCGGATCGTCCGTAGCGACGGCTTCCGACCAGCAGGTGCTCAGTACCTATTCGAGCAATGGCGTGCCGGACTACAAGTTCCTGTGGGGTACCTCGATGGCCTGCCCGCACGTATCGGGTGTGGCCGGTCTGATCGTATCGCACTTCGGCGGTGACGGCTTTACGGCTGCTGAATGCCGCGAGCGTCTGCTGAATGCCTATCGTCCGCTGGGCGGCATCATCGATGAGGACAACCTCGAGAATATCGGCCGCGGTCTGGTTGATGCGGCTGCTGCACTGACGAACGATCCGGGCACCCAGCCCGCTCAGGTAACCGATGCCGAATTCTCCGTGGACGGTACGGCGCTCAACTTCTCGTGGACGGTACCGGCCGACGGTAACGGCGCTGCGGTCGCCAACTTTATCGTGACGATCCCCTACAACGGTGCCGAAACCGAGAATACGCTGGTGAACTTCTATGATGTGGGCGACAAGGTCAGCTACATGATTCGTTCGCGTTATGATGTGAACCTGCCGATCAAGATGGTGGTTGAAGACCGTTGGGGCAACCGTTCCGAGCCGATTGAACTGACCAGCGGCGTTGTGCCGCCCACGATTGCCCAGCCGATTTCCGACATGACGATCGGTGCGACCGTAACCTATGATCTGGCCAACAGCTTTACGGATCAGGGCGAATTGACCTATTCGGCCACCAGTTCGCAGGAACTGATCGTGACCACCGCCGTGTCGGGCAGCGTGCTCACGCTGACGCCGAAGGCTTCGGGTACGGCCGCCGTGACCGTTCGGGCTACCAATGCGGCTGGCGGTTATGCCGAGCTGACCTTCAACGTGACGGTGAACCTGGGTGCCAAGACTTCCATGAGCCTCTATCCCAATCCGGCATCCGATCAGCTCAATATTTCGCTGACCACCACCTACAACGGTTCGGCCGATGCCAGGATCTATGACTCGGCAGCCCGTCTGGTTTGGGAGGGCGATCTGACCATCTCGCAGGGCAGCGGTGTGCTGGCCGTTTCCAAGCTGGCAGCAGGCAACTACTTCCTCGAGATACAATATGAGGACGTCCGCGTACGTTCTGCATTTATGAAACTGTAAACACCGGACTCCTGCCCGAAAGGGCACCAAAACGATAGCAAATGCAGGTTCCGGGCAACCGGGGCCTGCAGTGTGTGAGTATATACCTCCGGTCTGACGGCCGGAAAGAGATTGAAAATGATGATGCAGAAAAAGTATTTCCTGTCCCTTCTGGCGGCCGGCGCACTGTGCGGCTGCGTCAAGGAGGAAACGCCCCTGACTCCCCCCGTTCCGAATCAGCCGACGGCGGCCGTCGAGAGCGGCGACAACATTGTGCGCGGTTGGGTCCGCCTGAAACTCAGCGAGGATGCCGCACCGATGCGGGTGGGAACCTTTACGCGCGGAGCCATGAATTCGGGCGATGCCCGTCTCGACAGCCTGGCCGAAGCGCTGGGGGCCACCGAAGTGCGCCGCGTCTTCCACGAGGGCGGCAAATTTGCCGAGCGGCGCCGCCGTTTCGGCCTGCACCTGTGGTATGACATCCGTTTCGACGAAAGCGTACCCTATACCCGTGCTTCGGCCGGATTTGCCGAGTTGCCCGGCGTTGCCCATGTGCAGCCGATCTACAAGGCCCGCATGCTCTACGACGAGCCGGCCATTCCTGCCGAAGCGCTCTACATGCCCATGTCGATGGCGGCATCGCGTCCCGACGAGATGCCCTTCAACGACCCCGATCTGCCCAAGCAGTGGCATTACAACAACCGCGGTGACGGTCAGAACTTTGTCGAAGGGGCCGACATCAACCTCTTTGAGGCCTGGAAGACCGAGACGGGTCACCGTTCCGTGATCGTGGCGGTGAATGACAGTGGCGTCGATTTCGATCACCCCGATCTGGCCGACAACATGTGGGTCAACGAGGCCGAACTCAACGGCCAGGAGGGAGTTGACGACGACGGCAACGGCTATGTGGATGACATTTACGGCTGGAACGGTCCGCTGGATAACGGCGAGATCCACCCCGGCGCCCACTCGACGCACGTGGCCGGTACGATTGCCGCGGTCAACAACAACGGCATCGGCGTCTGCGGCATTGCGGGCGGTACGGGCAATAAAGACGGTGTACGGCTCATGACCGTGGCGATCACCGACCAGGTCTATTCCACCGAGTTCGCCACCAATCCCGATATCTTTGCCTACGAGGCCGACAACGGCGCCGTGATCTCGCAGAACAGTTGGGCCTATACCTCGGCCACCATGCCGCAGGATGTCTCCGATGCGCTGGATTATTTCATCGCCAATGCGGGTACCGACGAGAACGGCAACCAGACCGGTCCGATGAAGGGCGGTATCGTGATCTTTGCGGCCGGCAACAGCAAGGGAGCCACGTCGCTCTATCCGGCCTCCGATCCCCGGACGATTTCGGTGGCGGCCATGAATCCCGACTATACGAAGGCGCTCTACTCCAACTACGGCGAGAATGTGGATATCTTCGCACCGGGCGGTGCCGACTCCACCGATCCGCGCTTCACGGAGGCGGGCATGGTGTACAGCACCAGCATCGATATGGACGAGCAGCCGATCTACGACTACAAGTCGGGCACCTCGATGGCCTGTCCGCATGTGTCGGGCGTGGCGGCACTGATCGTCTCCTCCTATGCCCGCCGGGGCGAGGTGCTCACGGCCCAGGAGTGCAAGAAGATTCTGCTGCGCAGCTTCCGTCCGGTCGGTGAGGCGGTTGATGAACAGTATTACGACAAGCTGGGCGTCGGTCTGGTCGATGCCGGTCTCGTCTTTACGAAGGACAGCGGCAAACAGCCTGCGGCCATTGCCGACGCATCGGCTGCGGCCCTGCAGAACCGCTTTACGCTCAAGTGGACCGCCCCTGCCGACGGCAACGACATGGCCGTGGCTTACTACGACATCGCGTATGTAGGCAAGGGCGTAGGCAAACGCGAGGGGCAGCCCGACGTGGAGGCTTCCTTCCAGCTGCGCAACGTGTTCGAGCCTGCGCAGGCGGCTGCCTATACGTGGTATGGTCTCTACAATGTGAACTATACCTTCCAGGTGGTGGCCGTGGACCGCTTCGGCAACCGTTCGCAGGCCGTTTCGATGACGGCTACGTCGGGCGACTACGCCAACAGCAAGCCGAAACTGGAGCAGGCACTCGGGGCGATCTCCATCGAGAATGTCGGTGAGGAGTATGTGCGGCGGTTTGATCTGACGCAGAACTTCTCCGACGAAAACCTCGTGCAGGGCGACGTGCTGACCTTCTCGCTGCGCAACAGCAACGAGCAGGTCGTGGAGGCTACTATCGATGGCAACTACCTGATTGTACGGCCGCTGGCCAAGGGCTCGGCCCGCGTGACGGTCTATGCCATCGACCTGGACGGCGCCGGTGTTCAGACGGCCCTGGAGGTGACCGTTGAGAACGGTGCGGCTCCCTCGCCGGCTCCGGAGGGTGGTGCGGGTGTCTATCCCAATCCGGCCGACGATACGCTCTACGTAACGCTCGATGCGCTGCGGAACGTGCAGACCGAGGCGGTCGTTTACGACCAGGCGGCCCGTGTGGTGATGCGTCGTTCGATGCAGTTCGACGCTTCCGGAACGGCAGCACTGACCGTGGCCGATCTGCGTCCGGGTGCCTATACGCTCGTGCTGCGTCAGGACGGAGCGACCCACCGGATGAATTTCATGAAACGTTGACAACGATTTTTAAGCACACATACGCATTATGGCAACACTTCAGACACGTTATCTCGGCAATCTGCGGACCGAGATCACGCACGTTCAGTCCGGCAACAAGGTGATGACAGACGCTCCGCTTGACAATCACGGCAAGGGTGAATACATTTCGCCGACCGATATGGTGGCTGCCGCACTGGGCAGTTGCATGTTCACGTTGATGGGCATTGCCGCCCAGCGGCTGGAGATCGACCTGACGGGTGCCCGTGTCGATATTCAGAAGGTGATGGGTACCGATCCGCGCCGCATTGTCGAAATCAAGCTCGACTTCTACCTGCCCGGGGACTACTCGGACAAGGACAAGCGGATTCTGGAGGGCGCGGCGATGACCTGCCCGGTGGGCAAGTCGCTCCATCCCGATCTGAAGGAGAACGTGACGTTCCACTACGGCGCCGAGGTTGCGAAATAGGCAGCCGGCGGTGGCCGATACGACAGCGGAGCGATGCCCGGACGGGTGTCGCTCCGCTTTGTTTCGTGTGACGGGGGTCAGATGCGGTGGTGGTACCAGTTGCCCCGGGCCAGGAAGAACCACGAGCAGACCAGCAGTCCGACGGCATAGAAGGCATCGCTGAGCCAGCAGAGGGCGATGTCCGCCTTCAGATGGATGGCTGCCAGCCAGATGTAGGCGACATACAGCAGGGTGGCGATGAATTCGATCCAGAAGGCCACGCGGGTGTTGCCCGTACCCGACACGGCCAGGAAGAGCACGTAGGCGGGAATATTGATCAGGTAGGTCAGCAGCATGACGCGGATCGAGGGGACGGCGGCGGCAATCAGTGCCGGGTCGTCGGTGAAGATCCGCATGACGATCTCCGGGGCCAGCAGGGCGAAAACGAAGATGGGAAGCATCACCCAGGCGCACATGCGCATGATCCGGCCGCAGAGGGGCATTACCTCGCCGGCGTGCTGCTGCCCCATCAGGTTGCTGACGATGGCGGTGCCGGTGGAGGCGAAGGCCGAGACGATCATGAACAGGAACGAGGAGGTGTTGCGGACAATGTTCGAGATGGCCAGCGGTTCCTGGCCGAGGTGTTCGATGGCGAGGAAGAAGAAGAGCCACGTACCCGTCGAGATGAAATACTGGAGGGTGGTCCAGCCCGACACGCGCAGGATCTGGGCCTGAATGCGGGGCGAGAGACGGGACAGTCGGAAGAGTTCGTAGCGCCGGTAGTCGGTTCGCAGGCGGGTGTAGACGATGAAGAACAGGGTCGAAATGGCTTCCGCGATGGTCGATCCGAGGGCGGCGCCGGCGATGCCCATGGCGGGCAGGCCCAGTTTGCCGAAGATGAGCAGGTAGTTGAGCAGGATGTTGCTCAGCACCATCACCACGCCGTTCAGCGTCAGGATGCGGGTGCGGGTGGTGCCCATGTAGAAGGCCCGGAACATGCAGGTGACCAGCGAGAAGAAGAGGCCCCAGACGCGCAGCCGGGTGTAGGCGAGCGTGGCGTCGTACACCTCCGGCGAGGCGATGATCCGGCGCAGCAGCGTGGGCGAGGCGGTATAGGAGAAGAAGACGATGGCGGCCGCGATGCCCAGCAGCATGACGACTCCCTGGTAGAAGATGGCGCCGATGGAGCGGTATTGTCCGGCGCCGTTGCGGCGTCCGATGAGGATCTCCGCACCGATGCTGAAGCCGAAGCCGATCATGTAGAGCATGAGGTAGTAGACGCTGGCGATGGCTGAAGCGCCCAGTTCGGTTGCCCCGACGCGTCCCATGAAGGCCGTATCGGTGATGCCGATCAGGTGTTCCATCAGCAGGCTGATGAGCACCGGATAGGTGAGTGACCAGATCGTGCGGGGAGAATAGTTGTTGGAACCGTTCATACGTTGCAAAGATAAGCATTTGCGGGCGGATTTCCTTTTTGGTGGGGGCCCCGTCGGACTGGCGCTGGATGTCTGGGGAAGTGGTGGCCGGACCGGTTGCGAAAAAACGGTTGGCGGTTTGCGGCAGTTTGCCTTACTTTGTCGGGCCAATGTAAGCGAACATGGGACAGGACAGAAAGCACGGCAGGCCGGCATCGGAGGCGATGCCGGCAGACGGTGTGGCGGGGGAGGTCTCCGACGCAGGTGAAGCCTTTCGCGAGGCCATGCTGTCGGGAAATCTCTCCCGAGAGTCCGTGCAGCGCTGGGGCGAACGGATTGTCTTGGAGAAATTGTGGGAGGAGGCTCTGCAGATGGCCCGGGAGGGGGAGCCGAAAGTGGCCTTTCGGGCGGCGTGGGCGTTGGAATACGCGTGGAAGTTGTGGCCCGAGGGGGTCGTGACGCGTTTCGGGCGGCTGTTGGAGGTGTTGCTCGCCAGTTCCAACGTCAGCGTGCAGCGCATCTTCTCGAAAATGGCGTACGAGTTGCTGCGGCGGCAGGCCGTTTCGCTCGCCGACGGGGAGGCGGAAGCCCTCGTGGCCTGCTGTTTCGACCGGTTGCTTGACCTCGCCACGCCGTCGGGTGTTGCGGTGTGGCAGATCCGATTGCTCGATCTGCTCGCTGCGCGCATCGATTGGGTCGGCGAGCAGCTGGAGGCGATCGTGCGTCAGTTGTCCGAGGCGCCCGACTGTACGCCCGCCATCGCCTCCTGCACCCGCCGTTATCTGCGCCGTCGGCGTCGGAGCGGCGTGTGGTGGTGACGAGCGTTTTACGTCAAGCATCGCATCCGGAATCGGGGCGGAAAGACCATAAAAATAGTGTTGGCATATTGGGCAACATGGAAATAAAACGGATTACTTCGGACAAGAAACAGTTCCTGGATTTGCTGCTGTTGGCGGATGAGCAGGAGAGCATGATAGACACCTATCTGGAACGGGGTGAAATGTTTGCTCTCCATGATGACGGCCTGAAGGCAATCGCTGTAGTGACACGTGAAGGAGAACGTATTTATGAAATCAAAAGCATAGCCGTTTATCCCGCTTTCCAACGCCAGGGATACGGCAAACGGCTGATTGATTATCTCTGTGCGTACTACCGGGATCGATGCTCCGTTATGTTTGTCGGTACGGGAGATACGGCTTCTGCGCTCTCTTTTTATGAACATTGTGGCTTCCGTGTTTCACACCGGGTGAAGGACTTCTTTACAAACAATTATGATCATCCTGTTTTTGATGATGGAAAATTGCTGGCCGACATGGTGTACTTGCGGAAAGATTTCGCTTAATCCGTATCTTTGAAGATGCAAAACCAGTGACCTATGAAGAAAAAGATATTGTTCGTCTGCATGGGGAATATCTGCCGCTCCCCGGCAGCGGAAGAGATTTTCCGGCAGAAGGTGGCCGCAGCCGGTCTGGGGGACCGGTACGAGATCGATTCGGCCGGTACCTACAGCGGTCATCAGGGCGACCTGCCCGATCCGCGCATGCGGCGTGCCGCCGAGCGCCGGGGCTATGTGCTGACCCACCGTGCGCGTCCCGTGATGGACGAGGATTTCGGCCGGTTCGACATGCTGATCGCCATGGACGACCGCAACGTCGATTCGCTCGAGCGACTGGCCTTTACGCTGGATGATCGGGCGAAGATCTACCGGATGGCCGATTTCGGCAAAGGGGGCTACGATCACGTGCCCGATCCCTACTATGAAGGGAGCGAAGGGTTCGAGCGGGTGCTCGACATGCTGGAGGACGCCTGCGGCGGACTGCTCGATTATACGGAGCGTTCCTTGTAGGGGCGGCGAAAACAGATAATTTGCACAAGGGGCGGAATGGTCAACCATTCCGCCCCTTGTGTCGTATCGGGGAGGGGTTACAGGCTGCCGCCCACAAAGCCGAGGACGAAGATGGCGGCCAGCGCGACGATCAGACCGCCGATCTTGCGGGGCGTGAGCCGTTCACCGAAGGCGGCAACGCCCACCACGGTGCTGATGACCACGACGCTGATGTTGTAGATGCCGTAAAATTCGCTGGAGGAGAGGTATTTGAGGCTGTGGAGCGTGCCGAAGGTGACGAAGTAGTTGAACGTGCCCAGGCAGAGGCCGCCGACGATGCTGCGCCACCGGGGACGGAATGCCCGGCGTCCTTCGGTGAGGGCGTAGTAGCCGATCGAACCTATGACGGCAGCGGCGAAGAGGAGCGTTTCGAAGACGGGATAGTCGGCCGCATAGGAGCCGCCGTTGCGGATCAGGTGCTGGCCGGTCTTCATGCAGACGGCGATGAAACCGACCGAGAAGAAGACGCCTGCGGGGAGCCACCAGGCGGTACGTGTCGGGCGTCTGGAGGTCGGGGCGGCGGGGCCGCCGATGATGAGGGCGAAGGCCAGCAGGACGAGCAGAATGCCGGCCGCCTCCCAACCCGTGATGCGTTCGCCCAGCAGCAGGGCGGCCCAGATGATCGGCAGCACGACCGACGTGCGCGAGGCCATGGCCGTGACGGCTACACCGACCCGCCGCGTCGAGACGGCCATGACATTCATCGAGCCGAAGTAGAGCAGGCCCGTCAGCAGGGCCAGGTACCACCAGTTGGTGGTAAGCAGGGCGTGCAGCCGGTCGGCCGACAGGCCGCTGTGGCCTTTGACGAGTGCCAGCACGAAGGCGAACAGGTAATTGACCATGATGGCCTGGGGGGTATAGATCTGCTTGGCGCTGAAGAATTTGAGCGTCAACATGATGAGCGACATCGCTCCGATGGCGGTGAGCAGGTAGGCGAGCATGTGTGTCGTGGGGTCTCGGGGCGTCCGCCCCGGCGGAGCGCGGTGTGCGCAGGCGGTAAAAAAAGCGGACGCAGGTTGTTTGCGTCCGCTAAGATAACGAATATTCTCCGGAAGAACCGCTACCGGGCCGTTTCGGGTTGTTCGGCGGCCAGCTGATTGGCCCGTTCGGCGGCGATATGGATGTTCGGGCAGATGTTCTCCGCACCGATCAGCCGGTCGATGCCCGCATTGACGAGCGTCTCCCGCACGGAGTCCTTCACGCCCGAGAGGATCACCGTGATGCCCTCCTTCTGCGAGGCGCGGATCAGGTTCTCGAGGTTGTGCAGGCCGGTCGAATCGACGAACGGCACCTTGCGCATGCGGATGATGCGGACCCGCGACTTTTCGCCGATGGTGTGCATCACGTCGTCGAACTTGCTGGCGATGCCGAAAAAGAACGGACCGTCGATCTCGTACACCTCCACGCCTTTGGCCACGTTCACCGTGTCGTCGCGGTGGTTGCTTTCGGCGTCAGCGGTCATGTCGATCTGGTTGCGGATCACCGAGATGTTCGTGCTCTCCATGATGCGTCGCATGAACATCACCACGGCCATCAGCAGACCTGCGCCGATGGCGATCGTCAGGTCGAACACGACGGTCAGCAGCATCGTGGTGAAGAGTACGGCGATGTCGGCCTTCGGGTTTTTCATCATGCCCCGGATGGTGCGCCAGCCGCTCATGTTGTAGGAGACGATCACCAGCACGCCCGCCAGGCAGGCCATCGGAATGTGGCGCGTGAGGGGCGAGAGGAAGAGCAGGATGAGCAGCAGCACGACGGCATGGATGAGTCCGGCCACGGGGGTGCGGCCGCCGTTGTTGATGTTGGTCATCGTGCGGGCGATGGCTCCCGTGACGGGAATGCCGCCGAAGAAGGGCACGATGATGTTGGCGGCACCTTGGGCGATAAGCTCCGTGTTGGAGTTGTGCTGGTCGCCCGTCACGCCGTCGGCTACGGTGGCCGAGAGGAGCGACTCGATGGCGCCCAGCATGGCGATGGTGAAGGCCGGCGGCAGCAGGTCGCGGATGGTTTCGATGTTGATGGCAAAGCCGGCCGGAGCGGGAATCGTCGGGTTGATGGCGTAGCGGTCGCCGATGGTCTCGATGCCCTCCACACCGGCGAAGCGCTTGAGGGCGTAGCAGGCGATCGTCACGAGAATGATGGCGGCCAGCGAACCGGGCACCTTGCTGGAGATTTTCGGCGTCAGCAGGATGATGGCGATGCTGACCAGACCGATGCCCAGCGCCCAGAGATTGGTTGTGTCGAAGTGCTGGAAATAGACGCCCCATTTGGAGATGAAGTCGTCCGGCATGGGACCGGCGATCTGCAGGCCGAAGAGGTCCTTGATCTGGGTCGAGAAGATCGTGAGGGCGATACCGGCCGTGAAGCCCACGATGATCGGGTAAGGAATGAACTTGATGACCACGCCCAGCTTCAGCACGCCCAGCAGGACGAGCATGATGCCGGCCATGATGGTGGCGATGGCCAGCCCTTCGAGGCCGTACTTGCCGATGATGCCGGCCACGATAACGATGAAGGCGCCCGTGGGGCCGCCGATCTGTACGCTGCTGCCGCCCAGCAGCGAGACGAGGAAGCCGCCGATGATGGCCGTGATGAGGCCTTTTTCGGGGGTTACACCGCTGGCGATACCGAATGCGATGGCCAGCGGCAGGGCGACGATGCCGACGATGATACCGGCCATCAGGTCGGCCGAGAATTTGCGGCGGTCATAGTTGCGCAGCGTCGCAAACAGTTTGGGTTGGAAGTCTAATGCGAATTTCACAGACAGGATTTTAGAGAATGGGCATGAAATTGTCTTTTCGTGCCGCAAATATATGCAATTCTGTCTGACTCTTGTAAAAACTTGTGTGTTAATAGAGTAACAGTAGCGGCCCCCTCCGAAGGCTGCTGTCGGCGGAGAGCCGGTATCCGTTTTATGGCGAGCAAGTTCCCGTCGCACGGCGCAACGGGCGGGACGGATCAGCGGACGACTTCGCCCCGCAGAAAAAGCATGACGGGAGCCTTTGTGCGGGCGTTGGTGTAGAGGCGGACGTATTGGGAGAAGGTTCCTTCGGTCCGGCGGTCGGGGGTGTAGGAGACGGTGACGGTGCGTGTCTCGCCGGGGCGGAGCGGCTCGGCCGGGCAGGTGAGTGCGATGCAGTGGCAACTGGTTTCCGTGCGGACGATCACCAGCGGGGCCGTGCCCGTATTGGTCAGCCGGAATTCGGCGGTATGGCGGCTGCGGTCGATGCGGCCGAAGTCGTGCTGCATGCGGTCGAACTCGGCCCGGGGGCCCTCCTCATCGGCCTGCTGGAGCGGATGGGTGGTCGTGGCACCCTGCAGGCCTGCGGGAAGCAGCCAGAGCAGCAACAGAAGCATCCGGCAGAACGGCATGGCGGGCGGGGTTACTTGAGACGGAAGATATAGGTGATCGTACCGGTCTGTACGGCGTTTGCCTCGCTGGGGGTAAAGCGGGCCTTGCGGGCCGCCTGCAGGGCGGCTTCGCGCAGGCGGGCATCCTGGGTGGTGGAACCCTGCGGGTGGAACGATGCGCTCTGGACATTGCCGCGGGCATCGACGGTGATCTGGATGACCACCTTGCCCTGGGCGTCGTTGGCGTCGTAGCGCGGGCTGGGCAGCGAACCGACGGGGCGTCGTCCGGCCAGGCTGAACGAGATGCCCTCCGAACCGGTGCCCGTGCCGCTGCTCACGCCGTCGCCGCCCGACTCGTGGCCGGCATTGCCGGTTGTCCCGGCCGTAAGCCCCTGCGAGGAGGCCTCCGAGGTGACGCTGCGTCCGGGAAAGAGGGCGCGGCGGTTGACCTCCTGCGGCTTTTGGTTCGTATCGTGCCGGTCGGCGCGGTCGATGTTGCTGTCGGTCTGCCGGCGGCGGTGACTCTGGGAGTCGGAGGGGGCCGTCTGGATGGCGGGCGCCTCTTCGGTGTCCTGGGTCAGGTACTCCTCGCCCGCGGCTGCCCGTCCGGCGGGCAGCTGTTCGGCCTGCGCCAGGGCCACCTTTTCGGTGCCGTAGCCCTGGTCGCCTTCGCCGAAGTCGATCAGGATGCCTTCGCTCGCGGGTTCGTAGTCGGTGCGGAACGAGACCAGCAGGGCTACCGCCGCAAAGATCAGCAGGTAGCATCCCACGGCGATCGCTCCCGCGCATTTGCCGCGGCGGTTGTTGTCCGGTGCGTAGTAGTACATGTCGGGACGGAAAATGGAATTAGCGGGGGCTGGTAGCCAGAATCAGGGTCCACTTGTTGTCCTTGGCGATGTTCATCACCTTGACCACGTTGTCGATCGGCACACTCTTGTCGGCGTGGAGCGAGATGACCGGCTTCTCGGCGTCGCCGATGCGGCGCTGGAGCAGCGGTTCGATCTCCTCGAAGGGGACCGGTTCGTCCTCGACGTAGTATTGCAGGTCGGACGTGATGGAGACCGTCGTGTAGGCTTTGTCCTTGATCTGGTTGTTGCTGGTCGGCAGCGTCAGTTTCAGCGCGTTGGGGTTGATGAGCGTCGTGGCGATGAGCATGAACACCAGCAGCAGAAACATCAGGTCGGTCATGGAGGCCGCGCTGAACGATGCGTTTACCTTCGATCCTCGTTTGATAGCCATTGTTATTTCTTCTTATCGACGGGTTGGTTGAGAATGTCCATGAAGGCGATCGAGTTGGCTTCCATCTGGAAGACGAGTTTCTCGATGCGGGCCGTGAGGTAGTTGTAGCCGAAGTAGGCGGGGATGCCAACGATCAGACCACCCACGGTCGTGATCATGGCGATGTACATACCGCCCGAGAGGATGCTCATGTCCACCGCACCGCCGGCCATGGACATGTTCATGAAGGCCTTGACCAGACCCATGACCGTACCGAGGAAACCGATCATCGGGGCGCCGCCGGCGATGGTGGCCAGGGCGGGCAGGCCGTTCTCGAGTTTGGAAACCTCCAGGTTGGCGACATTTTCGATGGCGTTCTGTACGTCCGTCATGGGGCGACCGATGCGCTCGATGCCCTTGTCGATCATGCGGGCAATGGGGGTATTGGTCGATTTGCAGAGGTTGACGGCGGCATCCATGCGGCCTTCGTAGATGAAGTCGCGGATGCGGTTCATGAAGTTATGGTCGATGTGCGAGGCTTTGCGGATGGCGATGAAGCGCTCCACGAAGAGGTAGATGGCGCCCGCACCCAGCAGCAACAGGATCCACATCAGCCATCCGCCGGCCAGGAAGAGTTCGCCGAAACTCATGGTTTGCGGCTGTTCGGTCAGCATTTCGGTGGTGGTTGCGATGGCGCTTTCGGCAACGCCGGCCGCCTGCAGGAAGATCGTCATGGTGTTGTGGCTTTAGAATGTAAAGTTTGACTGTTTTCGTTCTCTTTCGGGGTGTTGCCGGCAGGGCGCGGAACCGGAGTTCCGCCGGGCGGTTAACACCGCGCAAATTTAAGAAACATATTCGGATAATTTACCGAAATCTTGTGTTTCTCCGCGTGAGAATCGGCCTGTCCGCTGGCGGTGGCGCCCTATTCTTCCGCTTTGGGAAGGGTGGTTTCCGTGGCCGCTTCGGCGGCGGTCGCCTGCTGCCGGCGGGCGGCACGCTCTTCGCGGCGTTCCTCGCGCCGCTTGCGTCGGGTCTCGCGCCGGTAGAGCCACTGGCGCCGGATGTCCGAGAAGACGTTGAAGTCCTCCTTGTAGTAGACGCCGACGCCGTTTTCCTGCAGACCCTGGTTCTCGTCGTAACGGGTGATCGTCCGGGTGAAGGCCTTCAGGGAGAGGTTGTTGGTGAGGAGCCACGTGAGGGAGGCGTCGCCCGAGAAGTTCGAATTGTTGGCGTTGAACGAGGAGGTGTTGTCCGCATTGTAGTTGCCCTCCAGTTCGAGGATCAGCCGGTCGTTGCCGCCGATGTTGTAGGTGAGGCCGAAGTCGAACTCCTCGGACGAGGTGGTGTTTTCCGGCCGGTAGCCGAAGTTGAACTGCAGATCCTTGGTCGAGAGCAGATTGGAGAGCTGGTTGGTCAGGAAGTCGAGACCGAGGGCCGCACCGGCCGACGTGGCGCTCTCCTGCGTGTTGGCATCCTCGCTGGGCATGAACGAGCCGAAGCCCACCAGCCAGATGAAGTTGAAGGCGCGCAGCTCGTTGGAGGAGAGGGCGCTGCTCAGTACGCTCTGCACGTCGGTGTCGGCCGACGGGATGCGGATGTCGAACAGCAGGTCGGGGTGTTCGAGGCTCTCGCTGATGCGCACGATACAGTCTACGGGGATGCGCGTGCTGGTGTTGATGCCGGTGCCCTCGAAGGAGGCGGCCAGCGGCTGGAGCGAGGCGCGCAACCGGTATTCGGCCTCGATGTTGAGCAGGGCGGCCATCGGGTTGCCGTTGAGCTGGATGGTGCCGCCGGGTTGCAGGGTGAACCGCTTGTTGGAGATGAGGGGCGGCAGGCTGAAGATGAAGTCTCCTTCGCTGACGGTATAGGTGCCGAAGGTGGAGAGTTCGCCCGTGGTCGGGTTCATCATGATGTTCAGCACGGCCGAACCGCGGGCGTTGAGGGTCATGTCGGTCCCCTGGTCGGAAATCGAGAGCAGCAGACCGGGATTGATGTTGAGGGCGACGTTCAGATTCAGGTCGCTTTTGCGGGCTGTCTGCTGGGCCTGTTTCTGGCTGTACTGGCTCTTCTTGAGCGAAAGCATGTCCTGGGCAGTCTCTTCGGCGGGCTGGGTGAAGACGATCCAGTCCGATTCCGCCACGGAGGATTTGTTGGAGAGGGGCAGATAGAAGGTCGAGTTGGGCCGGGTGTTGATGGCTGCGTCGATTTCGATGCCTTTCCGGGTGCCGGTCACGTCGATGGCGCCCGATACGTAGATCTTGCCGTAGTACTGCGGGTTGTCCTGCAGGGTGGTGTTCAGCGCCAGCAGGTTGGAGGGAACCAGTCGGATGGCGTAGGTCAGGTGGTCGCGGCGGGAGAAACGGGCCCGGGCCTGCAGGGTGGCGCGGTTGCCCTCCTGGTCGAGCAGTTCGGTCGGAGGCAGGGTGATGTTTCCGTCCGCCACGGCAATGGTCAGCGCCTCGGCCCGGTAGGTGGTGTTGGTGATGCCGACGGTGGTCTCCAGATCGGTGACGGCGATCGTGCCGGTGAGCTGGGTCGAATCCTGTTCGCGGCGCAGTTCGGCCTGCAGGGAGGTTGAGCCGTCGATCGAACGGATGGTTTCGGCCGGCAGGAAGGGGGAGAGTGCGTTGAGCGGTATGCCGTCGATGTTGACCGAGACCGAGAGCAGATCGCGGGTTGGGCTGTAGAAGCCCCGGATCAGGGTCTGTTGGGTGGCCGTGTTGCGCAGGGAGAGACCGGCGCGCTGGTTGGTCAGGTCCCAGGCGCTCCGCAGCTGCAGTTGCGGGGCCGTGTAGCCGTTCAGCCGGAGACTGTCCATGAGGACGTTGGCGATGAGCACCGGCGACTTGCGTCCGGCAATCAGTTCGGCCCGGCCGTCCAGGGTGCCACCGATGGTTTGGGCGGGCAGTTTGAGGATGTTGTTGAGCAGGCTCAGGTTGAAGTCATTGAGCGACAGACGCAGCGTGTCGCTCTTGGTGTCGCCGTAGGTGCCGTCCAGTGTCAGGCTCTGGGCGCCGCTGGCCAACTGGAACCGGTTGATGGCAATGTCGGCGGGAGAGTAAACGATGGCCTCGGAGGAGAGATCCCAGCGTCGTGCTCCCGTGGTGATGTAGGAGGTCGGTTTGAAGCGTGCGCTGACCGAGAGACTGTCGTTGCGGCGCTCCAGGCGCGACTCGAGTTCCAGCAGGGCGTTCAGTTCCGATTCGGCGTTGCTCAACCGGGCCGACAGGTCGATCCGGTTGTCCGCAATGCGGGCCGAGATGTTGTTGGACGGGGTCGAGATGTTGGGCAGGTAGAGATCCTCCGTGGAGAGATCGATCCGGACGGCACCGCTCCGGTTGTTGGCATCCAGCCCCAGTTTCGTGATGAAGAAGTTGCCGTACTCCACATAGTAGATGTCGGCATCCACCGCGAAGAGTTCGCTCTTCGGGTCGAAGGAGGCGTCGAGGTAGGCTCCGGAGGCGATGTCGAAGTCGTTGAGGAAGATGGCGGCCAGCCGGTTGGCCCCCTCTTTGATCCGCAGGTGCAGTTCGGCAGGCTGGGCCAGATTGAGCTGCGGGGAGACGGCTGCACGGGTGGGGGCGCCGATGTTCAGGGTGGCTACGCCGGCATTGGCCGGACGGCGGATCTGCAGCGTGTTGCCTTGTTCGGCATGGTGGTGTGCCGTGGTCTGCGTCTCCTCCTTGGCCAGGGCGGGCAGGTAGTCGTACAGAATGTGCGACAGGTAGTCCAGCACCTCCTTGTAGGCGACGCCGCTGCGGTAGCGCACGTCGGCAAAGTCGGAGTTCAGCGTCAGGTAACGTTCGGAGGCGTTGCTGCGGCAGATCAGCTGGACGGAGTCCGTGCGGAGTGAGTGGGCATGGGAGCGGTAGACCAGATCCGAGAGCAGTAGCTCGCCGTTGGCATTTTCGAGCGAGGAGCCGCTGCCCTGCAACTGCAGGCGGCCGCTGAGGGTGGCGAGGCTGTCCTTGCGGAAGAGGTTGAGCCCGTACAGGTCGGCCAGGCTCAGGTTCAGATAGAGATCGTAGCTGGGAATCGATCCCGAGAGGTTGGCGCTGCCGGTGGCGGTGAAGAGCAGCTGGGGATCGCCCGAGGAGAGCTGTGCCTGGAGCTGTTTGCCGTGATAGTTTGCCGCGACGCGCAACTGGCGGTAGGTATGGCCGTCGAATTCGGCCGTCGGCACGAAGAGCGTGACGTCGGCATTGATGCGTTCGCCCTTGATGCGGCCGATGGCCTTTACGTCGGCGGAGATGCGGCCCAGCTGTTTGTTGGCCAGCAGGCGGCCGGCATTCACCTCCCGGGCGGAGACGGAGCCGTTGAACAGGAGACCTCGTTTGGCGGAGTTGCCGCCCGTACCGGCCACCGTGACGGAGCCAATGTCCGTGTTCAGACCGAGGCGTGTCCGGAACCGTTCCAGGGTGCCGGACAGGGAGCCGTCCAACTGAATGTGACCGGCCCGTTGCAGCATCAGGGAGGGCTGTTCGGCCAGCGGTTGCTGCAGCCAGCCGTTGGCTATGCGCCGGAGCGAGCGTCCGTCGGAAGCGAACCGGTCGATGCGCAGGTCGAAGGAGGCCTGCGGCAGGTCGATGATCCGGGCTACGGTGCCGTGCAGGGCCAGGTCGGTCCGGCCGTTGTCGGCCGTGCAGGCAATGGAGGTGGTGAACCGGTCAATCGTACCGTTGAAGTCGATGTCGGCATCGTCGATGGTCATGCGGCTGGAGCGGAACGAGGGAACGAAGTAGCTCAGCGTGGCGGTGGTCAGCCGCGAGCCGGTCACCCGGGCATCGAAGCGTACGCTGTCCGTAAAGTAGGCCCACGAGGCCCACGAGGTGCCCTCCAGCCGGAAGCGGGGCATGTGCAGTTCGGAATCCTCCGAGCGCAGCAGGGCGTTGTCCAGCCCGATGATGCCGTCGCCGACCAGCAGCGTGTCGGCCGACAGGCGCCGGATGCGGAAGCCGCTGATGTCCTCCAGCGACATCGAGTCGATGCTCAGCCGGATGTCGCCGTCCGCAATGTCCAGCCGGCGGGCGGCGATGTTGAGCCGGTCGAAAACGAGGTTCTGGTAATTGACCTGTCCGGGGGTGACGGTGTCGGCACCCTCGGTCTGGAGCTTGAAGCGCGAGTCGGTGATGCGCACCTTGCGGAAGGCCAGCGGCATGGGGCGGCTCTCCTTGGTGGTGTCGCTGCTCAGCCGGGCCAGCAGGCGCGAGAGGTTCATCTCGCCGTCACGGGCGGTGTAGAGATAAATCTTGCCGCGCTCCAGCGCAACGTCGTGGAGCAGCAGCTCGCGCCGCAGCAGTGCCACGCGGCCCAGCCGGGCACCCAGCCGGTCGGCATAGATCAGCGTGTCGCCGCGGTCGTCCGCTATGTAGAGCCTGTCGATGTCCAGACGGCTGAAGGCGCTCAGCCGGATGTGGTCAATCGCAACGGTGGTCTCCAGCTTGCGGGAGATCAGACCGACGGCCTTCTGTACGGCAAAGTTCTGCACCGCCTCCACGTTCAGCAGCAGCGCTACCGCCAGCGGCAGCATCAGCAGCACGACCAGGCACCAGGCCAGCGCTTTTCCCAATATTTTTATAACTTTGCGCATACGTACGAAACGGTCGGTTGTCCCCCGGGACGAACTGCCGCGGATCAATCTGCAATTTTACGAATTTTTGGCGAGATTGCCGGGGTTCCGCACGCTATTTTGGCGGATCGTCCGTTTCGGCGCACGGATTTTTTAACATTTGCATTTTGGAAACGCTTTCTCCTTCATCGGATATTGTCATACTGGGTATCGAGTCGTCCTGTGACGACACCTCGTCCGCCGTGTTGCGCGGTACGACGATGCTCTCCAATGTCATCGCCTCGCAGGCCGTGCACATGCAGTACGGCGGTGTGATTCCCGAACTGGCCTCGCGGGCCCATCAGCAGAACATCGTGCCCGTGGTCGATACCGCACTCAAGAATGCCGGCCTGACGATCGACGATGTGGACGCCATCGCCTTTACCCGGGGCCCCGGTCTGCTGGGGTCGTTGCTGGTGGGCGTTTCGTTCGCCAAGGGACTCTCCGTGGCCAAGCACATCCCGCTGGTGGAGGTCAATCACCTGCAGGGGCACATCCTGTCCCACTTCATCGACCTGCCCGACGAGGAGCGCCCGCATCCGGACTTCCCGTTCCTGTGTCTGCTCGTGTCGGGCGGCCACACCCAGATCGTGCGCGTGACGGCGCCGCTGGAGATGGAAATCGTCGGTACGACCATCGACGATGCGGCCGGCGAGGCGTTCGACAAGTGTGCCAAGGTGATGGGGCTGCCCTATCCGGGCGGTCCGGTGATCGACCGGCTGGCCGCCCAGGGCGATGCCGACCGATTCCACTTCGCCAAGCCCTCCGTGCAGGGGTTCGATTACAGCTTCAGTGGACTGAAGACGTCGTTCCTCTATTTCCTGCGCGACCGGGTGGCCGAGGATCCCGACTTCATTGAGAAAAACAAGGCCGACCTGTGCGCCTCGCTGCAGCGGACCATCGTCGAGATCCTGCTGAACAAACTGGTCAAGGCGGCGCGCGAATACAAGATCAAGGACATTGCCATTGCCGGCGGCGTGTCGGCCAACTCGGGGCTGCGCAACGCCATCCAGGCCGAAGGGGAGAAGCGCCATTGGCGCACGTTCCTGCCGCCGCTCAAGTTTACGACCGACAACGCGGCGATGATTGCCGTGACGGGCTATTTCCGTTATCTGCGGGGAGAGGTCAGTCCGCTGGACGTTACGCCCGAGGCCCGCATCGAGAACATGCTCGGCGAGGAGCATCGTGCGTAGCACTCCGCATCGGGAGCACCATACGGGGAGGCTTAGCGGTTGCCGTAGCGCAGCCGGTAGGCCTCCTGTTGTTTACGGGACATGTTCCGGACCACCTTCTCGATCGAGTGGTCGATCAGATGGCGGATCAGTTCGTCGGGCACGTCGCTCTCCAGCGTGACCGTGATCCAGTATTTTTTGTCGGAGTGGTAGCCGAAACAGACGCCGGCATAGCGCTCCATCAGTTCGGCGGAATACTCCGTGTCGCACTTCATGTTGGCGATGAAAATGCCGTCGCGGGGCGTCAGCGCGGCATAGGTGAAGACCTTGCCCAGGATCTTGTAGACCAGCACGTCGTCGCCGAAGGGAAAACACTCCTCGGCGCCCGGCCGCGTGAGGCAATAGTCGCGGAAACTTTCAATGTCCATGGCGGGTAGATTGGAAGGGCAAGATAGTCATTTTCGGCTTAGCATAAACGGGCAAGGGGCGATCCGACCGGATCGCCCCTTGCCCGTTTGTAGTTGGGTCGTCGGGCTGCACTATTTGTTCATCGTGGCGAGCAGCTCCTCGTTGTCCTGCGTGTGTTCCATGTGTTTGGCCATCTCTTCCATCGCCTCGACGGAGGTCATGTCGGAGAGGTAGCGGCGCAGGATCCAGGTCTTCTGCAGCACCTCCTTGCTCAACAGCAGGTCTTCGCGGCGGGTACCCGAAGCCACCACGTCGACGGCCGGGTAGATACGCTTGTTGGCCAGCTTGCGGTCGAGCTGCAGCTCCATGTTGCCCGTACCCTTGAACTCCTCGAAAATCACCTCGTCCATCTTCGAGCCCGTGTCGATCAGCGCCGTGGCGATGATCGTCAGCGAACCGCGCTCCTCCGTGTTGCGGGCGGCGCCGAAGAAGCGTTTGGGCTTGTGGAGCGCATTGGCGTCCACACCGCCCGAGAGCACCTTGCCCGAGGCGGGCTGCACCGTGTTGTAGGCGCGGGCCAGTCGGGTGATCGAGTCGAGGAAAATGACCACGTCGTGGCCGCACTCCACCATGCGTTTGGCCTTGTCGAGCACCATTTCGGCCACCTTCACGTGGCGCGAGGCCTGCTCGTCGAAGGTCGAGGCCACCACTTCGGCCTTCACGTTGCGGGCCATTTCGGTCACCTCCTCCGGGCGTTCGTCGATCAGCAGGACGATCATGTAGACCTCCGGGTGGTTGTCGGCAATGGCGTTGGCGATATTCTGCAGCAGGACGGTCTTACCCGTTTTGGGCTGGGCGACGATCAGACCGCGCTGTCCCTTGCCGATCGGCGCGAAGAGATCGACGATGCGGGTGGACATGTTGTTGTGGCCGTTGCCCGTGAGGGTAAACTTTTCGTTGGGGAAGAGCGGCGTCATGTATTCGAACTGGACGCGGTCGCGGATGAATTCGGGCGCCAGACCGTTGATTTCGACCGGTTTGACCAGCGGGAAGTATTTCTCGCCCTCCTTCGGGGGACGAATCACGCCGCGCACCGTGTCGCCGGGCTTCAGACCGTAGGTCTTGATTTGGGCGGCCGCCACATAGATGTCGTCCGGCGAGTTGAGGTAGTTGTAGTCGGGCGACCGCAGGAAACCGTAGCCGTCGGGCATGATCTCCAGCACGCCTTCGCCCTCGACATAGCCGATGCTGGCATCCGCCGGGGTCGGCGTGTAGCGGTCGGCCGGGCGGGCCGCTTCGCTGCCGCCGTGTTGCGGGCGGTGGTGCTGCTGGCGGAAGGGACGCTGCTGGCGGGGTTGCTCGGGGCGGGGGGCAGGCTGCTGGGGTTGTGTTGCGGTCTGTCCTTCGGCCACCGGAGCGGCGGCCTCTTCGTCGGTCGCCTCCGGACGGGGCGTTTCGGCCTCCGGAGCGGCATGTGGCGTCGCATTCTTGCGGGGACGGCCGCGGCGGGGACGGTTGGCCTCTGCGGGGGCCGCTTCCGGACGGGGCGCGTCGGGTGCTGTATCCGTTGTTTTGCTGTCTGTTGCGGCTGCTGTATCTTCGCGGCGGGGGGCTTCGTCGGCCGACGGGCGGCTCGGCGTGCCGTTGCCGGCAATGGCGCGGATCAGGTCGTCCTTCTTCATGGTAGTGACGCTCTTGACGCCCATGGCTTTGGCTATTTCACGCAGTTGAAGGATGCTCTTCTGTTGCAATGCATCGAGATCTTGCATGGGAAAAGGTTTCTCTAAACTATGTCTTGTCGAGGATGATGCCGGACGAAGTGCCGGCGGTCGAATCAAATGTGGCAACAAATATAACGGTTTTCACTGAAAAAGCCCGCTTTGGACGCCCGATTCGTTGTTCCGGCAGGAGAAAATCAAGAAAAGGGGAGATTTCCACACGGAAATCTCCCCTTGAACAGGTGTTTTATGCGGGCTGCTAAACCTCTTTGGTCTGCATCCGGTTGTTCGGTTGCGCTGTTTTTTTGTGCTGCGACGTGTAGAGGTAGCGCTTGATCTTGTGCGAAGGGGTCTTCTCGAAGGCCTCTTCCTGTTCCCGGATGGAGGCGATCTTCGAGGATTTGTTCACTTTCGCATTGACGTACCGGATGAGTTCGGCCTTGATCTCCGCCATGTCGTGGCGCAACTCCAGGTAGCGCTTGCGAAGCTGTTCGCGGTCGAAGTGAACCAGGGCGATCAATTTGCCGTTCTCCTCCTGTACGATCGAGTCGCTGACCAGAAAGTGGCTGTTCAGCACGCTCTCGATATCCTCCGGATAGATGTTCTCGCCGTTCGGCCCGAGGATCATGTTGCCCAGCCTTCCCTTGATGTAGAGGTAGCCGTCGTTGTCGAAGGCCGCCAGGTCGCGCGTGCGGAACCAGTGGTCGTGCGTGAAGACCTCGGCCGTCAGTTCCGGATTCTTGTAGTAGCCCTGCATCGTGCAGGGGCTCTTGACCACCAGTTCGCCTTCGCCGAGTTCGTTGACATCCTCCAGCCGGGCCTCGACCCCTTTCAGCATGGGGCCCGTCGAGCCGAGGCGCACCTTGTCGGGGGTAGCTCCGGCCAGCAGCGGAGCGGTTTCCGTCAGTCCGTAGCCGATGGCATAGGGGAAACGTCCCTCCAGCAGGAAGCGTTCGGCTTCGGCATCGAGTTTGGCACCGCCGATGCCGAAGAAGCGGAGCCGGCCGCCGAAGAGTTCATAGAGCCGTTTGCCGATCGTGCGGTGGATCATCTTGCGGAAGAACGGGCGGGCATAGAGCGCACGCAGGAATGGAGATGATCCGAACCGGTTGGCCACCTGGCTCTTGTAGATCTTCTCGATGATCAGCGGTACGCTGAGCATGATGGTCGGGCGCACCTCGCGCAGGGCGGGCAGCAGGTTGGAGGCCGTTGGCGGACGGTCGATGTACACCACCGAGGCGCCGCACATGAAAGGCAGCAGCATGCCCAGCGAACACTCGTAGGTGTGGGACAGGGGCAGGATGGAGAGGAACACGTCGTCGGGCAGGACGGCGAAGAGGTCGCGGCCCATCTGGATCTGCCGGGCGAGGTTGTAGTGGGTCAGCATGACGCCCTTCGGGGCGGACGTGGTGCCCGAGGTGTAGATGATGACCGCCAGGTCGTCGGGCTTGGGCTCGCGCATGACGCCCAGGGCGCCGCTCTTGCGCGAGAGGATGCCGAGGTTCTTGGTGCGGATGACGATGTTCATCCGGTCGATCGTCTCACGCGAGAGGCGCGAGAAGAGTTTGTCGGAGACCATCAGCGCCTTGGCATCGGAGTGGGCGATGATGGCGTCCAGTTCGGGGCCCGAGAAGTCGGGCAGAATCGGGACGGCCACCATGCCGGAGGTGACGATGGCGAAGTAGCAGACATTCCAGTTGGGCATGTTGCTGCTCAGCAGGGCCACCTTGTCGCCGCTGCTGAGTCCGGCGCCGAGCAGTATGCCGCGGACGTAATCCACCCGGTCGTCGAAATCGTTGTAGGTCATCGACTCGCGGCCCAGCATCGAGAAGGCAGACCGGCTGCCGTAGGTGTTGATGCTGTTGGCGTATAGTTCTTTGAGTGTTTGGAATTCCATAGAACGGGAATAAGTGGCATTGTCGGATGCGGGTCGTGCGGAACTTTCCGGGTAAGGTTCCGACCCGCGCGGAGAACAGCGGTTGCCGGTCGCTGTCCGCTCATTTGTATAACGCAAATTTAATCATTTCTGTTGTCGGTTCGCCATTTGTCGGCCGATTTGTGTGATGCTTTCGCGTCGGAGCTACTGTTCCGGGACGAGCGTGCCGGCATACTCGAACGCCTTCAGCCCGAAAAGGGGCATGACGGCATAGACATGGTCGAAGATGTTGGCTTGTACCTCCTCGTAGGGGATCCACGACTGCTGGACCGAGAAGCAGTAGATCTCCAGCGGCAGTCCGGTCGGGCCGGGCTGGAGCTGGCGCACCATGTGGGTCATCTCCTGGTTGATGTCGGGGTTGTTGTCGAGCCACTGGTTCAGGTATTCGCGGAAGGTGCCGATGTTGGTGAGCTGCCGCTTGTCCAGATGGCTGGCACGGTTGGCGTTGTAGGCCTCCAGTTCGGCCAGCCGCTGCGTGATGTAGTCGTGGAGCAGTTCGGAGCCCTTGAGAATGGCCAGGTCGTTTTCGTTGAGGTAGCGGATCGAGGCAACGTCGATGTTGACCGAGCGCTTGATGCGCCGGCCGCCCGACTCCTCCATGCCGCGCCAGTTGGTGAACGGCTGGGAAACGAGGTTGTAGGTGGGGATGGTCGTGATGGTCTTGTCCCAGTTCTGAACCTTGACGGTGGTCAGGCCGATCTCCGTGACATTGCCGTCCGCGTCGCTACCCGGTACCACGATCCAGTCGCCCAGCCGCATCATGTTGTTGGAGCTGAGCTGGACGCCCGCCACGAAGCCGAGGATGGGGTCCTTGAAGACCAGCATCAGCACGGCGGCGAAGGCGGTCAGACCGCCCAGCAGAACGGTCAGCCGCTCGCGGGTGATGATGCTGACGATGATGAGCACGATGGCGCACCAGATCACGATGGTAATTACCTGGGTGATGATCTTGACGGGCTTGTCCTTGACGCTGGCGATGTGTTCGTAGACGCGGTTGATGCCGTTCATCAGCGAGGTGATGAGCAGGCCGGCAGCAATGACGATCCAGATGTCGACGATCCGGTCGAAGATCCACATGTAGTGCCAGCTGGCCGAGGAGATGCCCGTGCGCAGGATGATCGGTACGATGAGGCCGCCCAGCCGGTTGAAGAAGGTCTGGTCGAGGAGCCAGGTGCTCCAGTGGCTGCGCGAGGCACCCACGATGCGGCGGATCAGCCGGGGCAGGTATTTCTTGGCGACGATGTAGACGATCCAGCCGATGAGGCCGACGACGAGCATCGTGAAAACGACATCCAGAAATTCGACGAGATTGGGGTTTTCGATGCCGAAATTGTGAAAGAGGCGGAGTAGTTTCATACGGGTGCGGGGTTTGGACGGAAAGCGCTTGTCCGATACAACGAAGATAGCGAAAATCGTGCCGAACTGCGAATCCGCGCTATCTTTGTGGACGGAAAAAATTGACTTTGCATCATGGCACAGGAAGAAAAGATAAGGAACGTCGTCTTCGATCTGGGCGGCGTGGTCATCGGACGCGGATACGACCGGGCCGGAGGCGGCCTGGACGAGTTCGGTTTCCTGCAGGGCGACCGGCCGTTTCCCGACTACTGGCGGCGTTACGATCTGGGAACCGCCTCGCGCGCGGAGGTGGTGCGGGCCGTGGCCGACGAGCACGGCCTTTCCCTCGAGCAGGCGGCGGCCCGGCTCGACCGGCTGATGGCGCTGTTCGACCCGTTCGACGAGACGGTGGAACTGATCGGCGAGCTGGACGAGGCCGGATACGGCCTGTATGTCCTGTCGAACATGCCGGAGGAGTTCATGACCTATGTGGAACGGCTCGATGTGCTCCGTCACTTCGACGGGCTGGTCATCTCCAGCCGGGTGCATCTGGCCAAACCCGATCCGCGCATCTTCGCGCTGCTGGGCGAACGCTACGGCGTGGTGCCCGGGCAGACGCTGTTTGTGGACGACAAGCCTTCCAATACGGAGGCGGCGGCCCGGCTCGGTTTCCGGACCTGTACGTTCCGGCCCGACGGGGCGGGGTGCGACGCGGTGCGCCGACAGCTCGGACTGGTATCCGGGGAGGAGGAACGATGACGGCCGGATCGGAGACCGAACGGGCCGTGGCCGCTCTGGTGGCCTGGATGGAGTCCCTGCGGGACGAAGGGCGGAGGGAAGGCTTGGCACGCTTCGGCATTCGTAACGACCGGGCGTTCGGCATTCCGGTTCCCGTGTTGCGGCAGAAGGCCAGGGACTGGCGTGGACGGCACGACGTGGCGCTGGCGCTGTGGCATACCGGGTGGCACGAAGCCCGCATCCTGGCGGGCATGATGGCCGATCCGCGGCAACTGACCCCGCAGCAGATGGATGCGTGGGTCGAGGCGTTTGATTCGTGGGATCTCTGTGACCAGTGTTGCGGCAACCTGTTCTGGCGGACCTCCTTCGTGCGCGAAGCGATCGGCCGCTACGTGGCCGACGGGCGCGAATATGTGCGCCGCACGGGATTTGTACTGATGGCGGCGCTGGCCGTACACGATCGGACGGTGACGGCCGACGAGGCAGCCGGGTGGCTGCGCCTTGTCGCACGGTATGCCGACGATGATCGCAATTTCGTGAAAAAGGCGGTGAACTGGGCCCTGCGTCAGATAGGGAAGCGGGGTCCGGACTTTCGGGAGATGGCGCTGAATGTGGCGGAGCGGTTGGCCGCCTCCGACGTGCGCTCGGCGCGGTGGATCGGGCGTGATGCGGTGCGTGAACTCTCCTCACCGCGGACAGTGGCCCGGATGCGTGACGGCCGGGTGTGAACGGCCGGTCGGATTAGGCTTTGGCAAGCAGCCATTTGTCGAACAGCCGCCAGCAGGGGTAGAGAAAATGGACGATGGGGCCGACCAGCAGGGCGGCGATGATCGTTCCCTCCCGGATGCCGTTGACCGAGTGCATGAAGAGCAGGGAAACGGCGCAGGCCAAAAGAACCAGCGTGCAGTCGAAGCACAGCTTCACGAAGCCGAATTCCTTGTTGACCCGTTGGGCGATCAGCTGGACGACATATTCGCCGGGGTTCATGGCCACGTTGGCCTTGACGGACCAGCCGATGCCGATGGCCAGGATGACGCATCCGATGCCCAGATCGACGACCCGGCTGAAATAGGTCGTGGGCAGCATGTCGTAGAGGAGGGTCATGCAGACGTCAATCGAATAGCTGAAGAAAAGCACGATCGGAATCTGCACCAGTACCTCGTTGTACCGGTTGCGGAAGCCCTGCCATCCCATCAGGGCCACCTCGATCAGGATGAAAATGAAATTCTGGATGAAGGTGAACTCGCCCAGCGTGAAGCGCGTGAAGATGCTCAACACGTAGGGCAGGCTGGAGATGGGCGAGGTGCCCAGCGTGGCTTTCGTGATGAAGGCAACGCCGAGGGCGTTGACGAACAGGGCGAAGGTCAGTAAAACGTATCTGCGAATATATTCCCGTTTCGATTTCATCTCTTTTGTCGCGTGAAAAAATCCGCCGCAAAGATCGCTCCGGCGGGCGGAAATTCCTTCGACCGGAACCGACGAAAATTGGTCAAATACGAAACCGATCGTATCTTTGTTCCATCGGTCATACAAACGGAACGGAGATGGAGAACGACACGCTTTTTCAACGCATCAGCCGCGACGGCCACGCCAAACGGCTGCTGGACAACGATGTGCTGACCATTGTCATGCATGGTGAGCCGGATCCGACGCCGGTTAGGGTCCGCATGTTGTCCGGCGCATTCTATCTGCTGCTGGTCATGGACGGAATCGCAGCCCTGTCGGTCAATTACCGGACCCGGGCGATCGGGCCCCGGTCGCTGGCCTTTCTTACTCCCAGCATGGTCGTGGCTCTGGAGCGCGTCGACGCCGGATTCCGGGCGGTAGGACTGGCCATGGCTCCCGATTTTTTCGATAGCCTGCCGACCAATGCCCACGTGTACAATCAGCTGATCGCCCACATGGCCGAATTCGGCTCGCCCGTGCTGGAACTCGACGAGGCGGAGAGCGTTGCGGTGCGCCGCACGATCGACCTCTACGACACGATTGGCGATGTGCAGCTCCACCGCAACGGCATGGTGCGTTATCTGACCGATTTTTTGATGTTGAAGGTGGCGGCGGCGCTGCGACTGCGGGGCAGTGTCCGGACCGGCCGGATGGCCCACAGCGTGGAACTCTACCACCGTTTCCGCCAGTTGCTGGCGGAGCATTACCGCGAGGAGCACGGCATTGCCTTCTATGCGGGGCAGCTGTGCGTTTCGACGGCCTATCTGTCGCGTATCGTGCGGCAGGTTTCCCACAATACGGTCAACGGCCACATAGCCACCATGCTCCTCATCGAGGCGCGCTACTGGCTGGACAGCACCGACCGGCCGGTCAAACAGATTGCCGACGACCTTCGCTTCTCGGATCAGGCCGCCTTTGGCAAATTCTTCAAAAAACAGATGGGACTCTCCCCGCTGGCCTATCGCCACCGGAGCGAACGGCCTGCCCGTCAGAACCAGTAGGTGTAGGTCAGGCAGTAGGCGCGCTGGAGCTGATTGACGAGCGTTTGGCCGGTCTGCTGTTCCCACAGGCTGCGGAACGGGCTGCTCCAGGCGTTTGTGAAATTCTGGATGAACTGGAAGGTGAAACCGGCATAGCCGATGCCCAGCACCACGCCGCAGGAGGCTGCGGAGAAGGGCGACCGGCGGTCCAGACTGTCGGCCCAGGCGGCATCCAGACGTTGGGTGCCGAAGAGCGTGAGCCCGGCCTGGATGCCCGCCTGCAGGAAGACGGGAATGCGGGCGTTGCTCTCGAAGAAGGTAATCAGCAGGGGAACGCTCAACGCATACTGGGTGGCGTTGAGGGTGACTCCGGCGCCGCTGTATCCGAATCCCCACATGGAGAGGTTGGCGCCCGTGTCGAACGACCACACCGCACCGAAGGGCAGCGAGGCGTTGAACCCGACCGTGAAGCCGGGGTGGCTGCGCACCTGGTCATGCATGTTGATCGAGAAGTCGGCGGCGGCGATCAGCCAGTTGACCGACGTGTGCTGGTAGCCGGCGGTGATGCCCCAGCGCCAGGGCGTGGCCTGCCGTTCGGGCTGGGCCGGGCGGGGCTCCTGTGACGCTTGTGGCTCTTGCGGTTGCTGCGGCTCCTCGGTGCGCGGGGCGGCTTCGGAGAACGGATCCAGGCGGAGTTCCG
>DHCMC07803__coassemble_543_pt1 | contig 74503 bp, 81 predicted proteins | sample DHCMC07803__metabat2_low_PE_023 | metagenome-assembled genome bin DHCMC07803
GGCTTATACAGCAGATCTATGCGAGAAAGTTCTTCTTGATAGTTATTAGTGGCCCTTCTTAATTGCTTGAAGTTTCCCGTAACCCCCCTATATAGGTAGAACGAGGCTCCTCGTAATTGCTCATCCCAAAAACCTCCTATGCCGTATTTGTCCCGAATGGCCGCAGCATCTGTCTGCCAATCTTCACCGGCCTTCATCTTGTCGAACATGAGATTGAAGTCTTCGGCAAAGGCTTGTTTCTGCTTGTCATCAACCCGTGCGATCAATCGTTCGAAAACAGAAGTGCGCACTTTTTCAAGTTCTGCCAAGGCATCAGTGATGGCCTGATCACGGAACTTGTTAAGAATTTTTCGTTCCAACTCATCATTTACGTGATCGAGCGCAGTACGCAATTCCTCATTAGTGGCCTTTTCGGTCAACAGGGAGGGCAGATATTCACCGTATTGGGTATTAATGCGTGCAATGGCGTTAGCACGGGCATCGCTGCCCTCGGCCGCCTGCATGGCCGCCTCAAAGTCTCCTCGAGCGGCATCCTGCGACTTGGTCAATTCGGCGTTGAACTTTGCGAACGAAGCGGTCGCTGCATCTGTTTTGCTTGTGAGGGCATAAATACCTCCAGCCAATGCACCGATGCCGATGGCAATCCATCCGTACGGATTGGAAAGCATGCTCGCATTGAGAGCCCGCATGGCGATACTGAGAGCCTGTGAACCGATGGCGACGATTTTGTGGACAGCAGAAACGGCCAACATGCCCAGACGGTGGGCGGTCATCGCGGCGGTCAGTCCGACCAATGCGCCAGTCAATGCCGTGACAAGCGGATCTCCCTCCGCCAGCTTGTCAAACCACCCGTCCAAAAAGGCCGTCGTACCTTGCAATATGCCGCCGATCACGTCCAGAGCACCTCCTAACGCAACCATTCCAATCTCGACAATCGGAAGCACTGATTCGCCGAACTCCGTGAGCGTATTTTTAAGTGAATACCACAGTTCTCGTGCGCGTTGTGCCGAATTTTGGGACAACTCCATCGCGCGGTCTGTTGCTCCGGCTGAATCGGCAACCTCTCGAAGAGATATTCCCAGTTTGTCGATGTCCGACGCCAGTACCATAAAGGCACTCTTCGCTTCCTTATCGACGATGCCCAGCTGTTCGATAAAGTTACTCTTCTGTTCGTCGGACATGGAGGCCGTGACGGCACTCAATTCCTTGAAAATGTCGATCGTCGAGCGGATGGCTCCGGTATCGTCGAAAACGTTGATACCTGCCTTACTCATCTTCTCGACCACGTCACCGCGACCGAGAATCGAATAAAGGTTATTCATCAACGTCGCCGCACGCTCCGCACTCTGGCCTTTGCCGGTCATATAGGCGAACACACCGGCCACCTCCTTGTAGCCGTAGCCGAGTGCATCGGCTCCGGCTATCAGGTCCGGCATATATCGTGCAAAGTCCTCGAACTCACCCGCTCCAACTCTTTTTGCCTCGACAAAAGTATCGAGTACCTCTTGTGCCGTGGTCTTCTCTTTCCCCACGATAGATACGGTACGGGCCAAAGCTCCGGCCACGACATTCATGTCGGCAAACTGCGATTTCGCTCCTCGCTGAGTAGCGTCGAGAATCGACAACGACAGATCGAGATCTCCCGTCTGGGAAATGATCTGTTCCAACGCCACGGGAGCGACGGTGATGTCGGCCCGATTGCGGGCGGTGATCTCTTTAACCCGTTCCGTTGCTACCGCCAGGCTCTGTTCGTCGAGTTGCGCAGTGATGTTGACCTTCGCCATGCCCTCATCGAGCGACATGGCGTTTTTGACACTTAGACCGATGCCTGCTGCCAATGCCGTTGTGGGGGTAATATAACTTCCCAGCCCTGCGGTCAATTCACCGATAAACTGTTGCACGCCGCCGCTACGGCCGATTCGCTCCATCCGGCCAATCTGTCTCGTCAAATTATCAATTTCACGATTGTACTGCCGGAGTTGGCTGATATTACGTGGATCTATGAGATCACGTTCCGCGCGCAACAGGTCAAGCCGACCACGCAAGGTGGAGAGTGAACCGCCCAAATCGCGAGAGGCCGCTTGTACCGAACGGCTTTGTGCGGTCAGCCGTGTGAATGTGGCGATGGTCTGTTCCGAACTGCCGGTGATGCGGCCGAGCGGAGCGGATGCCCTGTCAGTCAGGCTGAGTATGTATTCGACGGTTGTAGCCATGCAGTTATCCGGTTAGACATTTGACGATTTGGGCGGTCTGGCGGGCTTCGGCCCACACGGCCATTTTGACTTGGTAGCACCACTCTGCATCGCAGAGGGTGTCGGGATCGAGGTGGAGCACGGAGCGGATGAGCGCACTTCCGGCGTGCAGCCAGCCCCGTGTCTGCTCCAGCCCCGATCCCTCTATGCCTTTTTTAATTCGACCTGTGCCACCTCAATCAGAGCATCAATCTGCGTGGAGAGTCCGAGGAAGTATTTGTCCTCCGTGAGCATCTCCTCGTCGCCTCCGAGCCAGCAGTTTCGGATGAGAACCTCTTTCTGTTTGAGGTTGTCTGCACCGCCCAGCACGGCGGCTGCGCTGATGATCTTACGGTCAGGACGGCGCAAATAGGCCGTGTGACCTTCAGAGGTAGCGATGTACACTTCGCCGTATTTCCGTTTCCAGTCGGCAATCTGTTCGGGAGTGACTGCTATGGCAGTCGTCGGTTTCTGATCCATGTTTAATGCGCGTTTAAAGTCTGTTTCGATAATGTTTATTTGGTGTATTCCACATCCAGTGCCATGAATGGCAGAGCGTGTTCGCTAAACATGTCGCTCGTCTTCATGCCCTTGGGCAGCTCTTTGATCGAAGCCCCGCAAATCTTATCGACTGTGACCACGCCATTCGTACTGCCGTAGGCCACAACAATGTCGAAAGTCACGTCGAGCAGATCCTTATAACCACTCGCCCGAGCTGAACGGTTGAGAGCATCAAATTCGCTCTGGAGGATGGTCAGTGTCCCCTCCACGGCGCGTTCGCCGTGCTGGATACCACGTGGAGCACGTCCCATGCCACGTACATATTCTTTGGTCTGAGTGATTTTGTAGTCGATGCCGCGCAGACCGGCTACAGGCTGACCGAATAGCCACACGGTCACATCTCCGTAGGCATATTCCTGCTGGTTGATTGTCATGGTTTATTCACTTTTTACTGCCGGATTGGTAAATTCCAGCGTTACCTCGAATGTTTCCACCACACCTTTGGGCTGAATCTGGCAGACAACGGTGATCGTTTCCGAACTGAGGACGTTCTGTCCGGCTGGAACGGTAGCGGCAAAGGCGTCGATTTCTCCGTTCATCTGGGTCAGCACGGCATTGTCGAGCATCATTTCGTAGCTGGCACACTGGCCCTCGGAAAGCGTGCCGTCGGAACCGCTCTCGACATTGTCGAGAATCTCGCCGATGAGCGTGTCGTACACGATGATGCGCGCCTTGTCGATGGTTCGGCCGTAGCGCAACTGAGCGTAATCATCGGTCACGGGAGCGGCGGCGGGATCTCCGTTTAGGTAGGCACCGTTGCGACGAGGGTAACCGAGGGGGATGATGTAGCCCGCATCGTGGAGCATGTCGGCCATGCCGTCGGCTTCGGTGTAGGAGGTGCCGTTGGTGAGCCACATCTTCGTGCCGATCGATCCGGACTTCACGCGGCCGATGGATTGGTGTACCGACAGACTGGCGGCACGGCCGAGCACACGGCCAATGGCGGCGGTGTGGCCGGTCTCGTCGTCGGAGGCCAACACGAAGCATACGGCGTTGTAAGAAGCCTCGCGCGGTTTGAAGAGGCTCTCGCTGTCGGCATCGAATGCCGGAGCGGGCATCAAGAGGCGGAAAGGATTGACTTTTCCCGATGCGTAGCTCTCGATGACGGCCTGTGCTTTCTCGGCCGCAGTAATGGCGTCGCCGTCGATACCCTGCGTAACGTCAGCCTCGTACTCTTCAGGGGCGATACGGTTCACACCGGCCAGGCGGACGCGACCGCTGGCAGCATCGATAAGTTTGCGCAACGGCGAACCGGCCGTACTGTCACACATCTGGGTCAGGGTTGTGGCCGGAGCCACTACCAGCAGGTGGAGTTCGGCCCCGTCGCCAGCCTGTTCGTAGAAGGCGGTCACTTCCTTGTACACGAGAGGGTTGTTCTCTGCAGAAATGCCCATCTTGATGAGGTCGGCGGTTCCAGACAGTTGGTAATGTTTGTTGAGCTCCAGTTTGCTGTCCACGGCCGCTCCGGTCAGTACCATTGCGGCCACGCCGTCGTCCGTAGCGGCCGAACGGCCCATGTTGCCGTTGCCGAGCGTAATGTTCACATTGGGTCTTGGCATGGTGCTATCGAATTTTGTAGGATTTGACCTTCAGTCCGTTGGCAAGACTCTGCTGGTGCAATTCGGCCAAACCGAGATCGCCTGCGAGAAAAACCATGCGGTCGGTCGTGACATGAAAGGTCTTGTTGTTCGGATAATGCTTGATGTAGTCCGTCAGAAAGGCGGGATGCTCCGGTTGTTTCGGTGCCGACAGCGTGTTTGTGTCGACATTGGAGGGGCTGCCGGTCGGCTCCTCCACAGAAGATACGCCGGTCTCTGTTTCTGAAACCATCGGCGCCTGTTCTGATGCCTCGGCCGGAACCGTCGCCTGTTCCGTCGGAGTGTCGGCTGCGGAAGCGGCCTGTGTTTTTTTTGTTCGTGTCATGTTCTTTTTACGAGTTTAAATAGCCGGAATCCTCCGACCGCCACGCCTGCGACGGTCAGGATCTGGCCGAGTCGTATCCACAGCGTCTGCCACCACGTAAGGTGGTTGACTTCGACAACTTGTGTGACGACCTCCCGATGGATGCTTGTATCTTCTCTGTAGCGATCTTTCAACGTCAAATAGATCTCCATACTATCGATCGCTGCCGTTGCCGTCAGTACATTGTTCGTGTCTATGGAGAGTTCCGGCGGGGGTAGTCTTGCCCCCGCACGATACTCCTCCAGTTGTCGTAGGTAAGCCCTTCCCGTGCTGTCGCATTCGATCAACGCCCGGACCAACGAACTGTCGGCCGCTATGGACACGACCGTGTCGCGGAGCGTTTCGCGAACGATGACGCTATCGGTCTGCTGTAGGTCGGTCGACGCCGTCATTGTACGACCTGCGACGCATGCGGTCAGGAGCACCGGAAGCAGGATCGACAACAGCATTCTTCTCGCTAATGATTTCATAAATCACATTGTTTTTGTCGGATGCCTTACCACGAATCCACTTGATAATTTTCAGGAACACAGGATGCCCAGTAATGACAGCCATGTTTTCAAGAATCGACAACATTTCCACGGCACAGATCAATGCTCCGATGGCACGGTGTGCCACAAACCATTCTACCTTAAATGCATGTTCGGCAGAGAACGACAATGTCATCGCGAGCAGGTAGGCGACAAGCTTTGTAATGCTTTTCCTCAAACGACGAGAGGATCGTGGAATTCCTCGTCGTTCGGAGGCAATGATGCCCGTGATCAGGTCGGCCGCCACGAAAAACATCAGCACGACGTACATTTCGTAGAGCGGTGAGAAATAGGCCACGATGGCCAGTCCCAGTTTCAGCAAGAATTCCCGCATGTCCGTTACCCTTTGGGCGAATAGAGGGTGGAGATAAACTTGTTACGAATCGGCAGAGCCGTAAAACGCTGCTGAAAACCGATGACGTCGCCACGCTGTTCAGGGTCTTTGTACTTGGCAAAAACCTCTGTCGTACCCATCGCACGCATGACTTCCGTGTCGCAGTACATGATGGATGCCTGCGTATCCGTATTGGGAACGACAGCCGCACCGTAGGCTTTCTTGGTTCCGTCAGCGGCCGTGTAGTACGGCAGTACGGATGAGGTATAATAGCTGACACCGAAGATCTTGCCGCTTGACATCATGTCTTTGTAGAGCTTCATGTCTTCGCCCATCAGATCGGCCTCATGGATAGCGTTCAGTACCAGCACAATCGAATCCACAGGCACGTCGCGTCCGGTGAACCAGTTACGCAACTGGAGAATGTCCTCGAACGAGAGAGCCTTTTGGCCGGATGCGTTGATCGCTCCGGACGCCGCACGTACCGGCGTAAAGTCGGCATTGGTCTGCGGAGCCCAGCTGTTGGCAGCGAATGCCGCAAGTTGACGACGCAATGCGTTACGGTGTGAACGCACCACGCTCTCCATCTTTGCATACGCACTCTCTTTCTCTTCGATGTTGCGGACGATGGTGTTCTCTGTGTCGAACGTGTGCAGAAGGAGCTCCAGAGGCGTATCCTCTCGCTGGGAGGAAGCGATCGGGAATGATTTGTTATCGACGAGCACTTTCGGATCGACACCCGCTTCTGCAAGGTTGATTTTGTTGTACTCGACAAACTCGGACATGTCCACCGAGCGGGATAAAAAGGAGGTGTCAGGCACCATCGCCTCCTTGATCATGGCAATCCATGTTTGTTTTTCAATCGCCATTGCTTGTAATGTTTCAGGTTAGACTTTTTTCAGAATTTCGGCATAAATCTCCGGCTCCTCGGCTTTGAGTCGACGTAACCCCGCCATGTCGTTTTTCATCCACGTGTGGAGGTTCCACGACATACGTTCGGAGGGAATGGTCGCACCGTGTGCGGAACTTTTGATCTGCGCAGCCAACGATGCGCGAACGGGAAGAGCCTCGATGGCTGTCTTCGTCGCTTCATAATCGGCGGCAGCGAGTTTTTCGTAAATCGGTTGCTGGTCGGCCGTGATACGACCCTCGCGTACGGCCAGTGAAAGCATGTCGCGACAGGCTTTTTCCCGAGCGGTCCTCGCCTCGGCTTCCAACTTTTCACGAAGTTCTTTCTCTTGTTTGTATCGGGCGGATAATTCTACGATGGCAGCAGAAATGGAATCACTGTCCGGTGTGCCCGAAAGCCCCAAGGCGCCCAACGCAGGTGCGCTCAGGGTCAGGACAGCGGAATTTCCGCCTCCCCCTGTTGTGTTCGGCATATTATTCGTTTTTAAGGTAAGTTTCACTACTTTTTCAAGATAGGCGGACAGCTGCTCCTCGGCGATAGGTTGTCCGGCATCATAAATGCGCAACGTGAGTGCGCCGGAGTTCGACGGGAGAGAAGTTACCGAAGCTTCCAGCATTTCCCATTCCGTCACAAAAAGTTCTTCTTCACCGGTCGTCGGATGGGTACGGTACTCGGCAGCCTGGATGTAAAGCCCGATCGAGGCTCCGCGTAAAAATCCGCGTTCTACCTGGCCTTTTCTCTCGTTCCCCAGTTCTGTCCCATCATCGAAAATTGGCGTAGCAACAAGCAGATCTCCTTCCACGGAAAGGTTCTCCCATTTGCCGACCAGACGGGTCATGTCGTGATTGTCCAACATGACAGGGTTTGCGAGAAAACGATCAAACCGTCCCCCGGCATTAAGGAGGTAGAATCCGTGTGAGGTCTTGACCCGCTCGTCGTTCAATATGAATTTGGGTAAAGGCATTGTCTTGTTTTTGGGCAAATATCCACAGAAAAAAACACCACAACAATTACTCATTCAAGGTTTTACAAACTTTTAGCAATTAGTCAGGCGAGGAGCGATTTTTGCACAAAAACCAGTCAAATGACAGCTCCAAAGCATAAACTATACAAGGATGCGGAAACGCTGTTCGTCGAGCAGGGCATGACCTGCTCGGCCATTGCCGAACACCTTTCCATTACCGAGGCCACGCTTTCCAAATGGCGACGACAAATGAATTGGGACGAGTTGAGGGCGGCCGCCCTATCGGCTCCCGAAGCCATCCGCAAGATTCTGACGGCCGAACTCCAACACATCGCATCGGGCGGATCTCCCAACGTCGATGCCGATGCTCTCAGCAAGGTGGCGAAAGCCCTTAATTATTTCGATGGCCGCGTCGCGCTATCGGTCGTTGTTTCCGTACTCAAGGAGTTTGATACATGGATGGCTGGCATTGATCCAGCAAAGGCTGTAGAGATAGCCGAAATGCACCGCTTGTTTGTAAACCATCGTGCTGAACTTGAATCGAACCGTTAAACATGGCCATCGACAACAAAATCCAACGACTGCTTGGCGATTACGACGCCCATTGCCGACGTATCGCGCGTTCCACGCTGATCGATCTGAACGAGACACCGGCCCAACGCATCGCACGTGTGCGTGAGCTGGAGGCCGATTATGTGCGCTGGTTCGAGTACTACTTTCCCAATTTCGCAAAAGTACCGTGTGCATGGTTTCACAGGCAGATGGCCAACGACATTGTGTCTGCCACGGAAGTGTACGAGTTGCTGGAGGTGTATCGATCAGGTGCAAAATCCGTGCATGCAGATATGGGGATTCCTCTGTACCTGATGTACACGAAGCGCCTCCAATTTATGCTATTAATCGGCGAGACAGAGCGCAAAGCGCAGAAGCTGCTCTCTGCCTGTCAGGCACAGCTGCAATACAACAAACGTCTCATCAACGACTATGGCAAACGTTACCAGCAGGGAGACTGGTCCGCGGGAGAGTTCCTAACTACAGATGGGGTGAGATTTATGTGCCTTGGTTTTGGGCAGGATCCGCGAGGTATCCGCGAAGAGGAACGGCGGCCGGACTACATTGTCGTTGACGATGTGGACAACAAAAAGCATGTGAATAACGACCGCATCATGCGCGAGGGTGTCGAGTGGTTGTTCGAGGATCTGATGGGATGTTTCGACGAGTCTGACGGCAGCGTCAAACGCTTCGTCTATGCCAACAACAACTTCCACAAAAACAGCATTACAAACCGCCTTAAAGAACAATTCAAAGTTCAAATAAGCAAGGCACGCGAGGCTGGCGTTCAGTCTAAGTACCGCATCCTGTCTGTGGCAGCCGTCAAGGATCTTTCCACATTCGAGCCGAACTGGCCGGAGAAGACATCGGCCGAGTATTGGCGGGAAAAATTCAGGAATACCCCCTCTCGCTCGTTCATGCGTGAATACATGCATGTCCATGTCGAGGATGGAGCCGTCTTCCGTGTCGAAGACATGCAGTGGAAAAAGATGCTGCCCCTGAACGAATACGATGCGCTCGTGTTCTATGGCGACCTTTCCTACAAAGCCTCGGCCTGCTACAAAGGCATGGTTCTGGTTGGAAAGAAAGGCCGTGAATTTCACATCATCCACACCTTCCTGCGGCAAAGTACCCGCACCGTATTGGCACGATGGCTGTACGACCTCTATGAAGACAGGAGCCTGAATCGATGTCGCAAGATCCGCTACCTCATCGAGGGCCTGTTCAGCATGGACGAGTTCATCAACGATTTCGACACGGAAGGCGATGCCCGGGGCTACTACATTCCCGTAAGGGCGGACAAACGCCCCAAAGGGGATAAGTACGACCGAATTGAGGCCACGCAGTCCTACTTTGAGCGACGAAACGTGTGGCTGAATATTGACGAGCGCGATACTCCCGATCAGACGGAACTTGTTGATCAATACCTCGCCTTTGAAAAAGGAAGCGGATCGATGGTTGACGGTCCTGACGCCGTGGAAGGCGCATTGTCATTGCTTAACAGCGTAACCCGCACACAGCGGGCCACCTACCGTGTAGGGTATCGTAATTCACGAAAATATTGAATTGAAAATGAGGAAGATTACAGACATCGTGCTGCATTGCAGCGCAACCCGTCAAGGCCAGCGGGTCACGGTGGCCGACATAGACCGTTGGCATCGCAACGCCGGTTATAAACAAATCGGCTATCATTACGTGATCTATGCCGACGGTTCCATACATGACGGTCGCCCGATCGAGCAGGTCGGCGCACACGTAGCTGGTCACAACGCCAATTCCATCGGCATCTGCTACATCGGCGGACTGGATAAAAACGGCAAGGCTGCCGATACCCGCACCCCCGAACAGAAAGCTGCTATCTTTTTCCTACTCCAGCAGCTACGCGAGATGTTTCCGCACGCCCGCATTCGAGGCCATCGTGATTTTTCACCCGACCGTAACGGCAACGGCGTGATCGAAGCGGCCGAATACATCAAAGAGTGTCCCTGCTTTAATGCTGAGGCTGAATACAAAGACCTGTAGGCCATGTTTATTACCAAAGAAGAACTACAGACTGCCATTTACGAATATCAGCTGACCGACATTACCGGCGGTGCCATGGACGACCTTGCCGTGCGGCATGCCGTGGCCGCCGCCGTGTCGGAGGCTTCGGGGTACCTGAACGCAAAATATGACATCAAGGCGATCTTTTCGGCCGAGGGGGACGACCGCCACCCCCTGCTGGTCGAGCACATTAAGAGCATCGCGGTCTGGTACCTGATCAAGCGCGCCAATACCGATCTGATTTTCGACAGGGCAAAAGAGTATTACAAGGCCGCCGTCGAGTGGTTGAAGCTGGTGGCCGGAGTGGGAACGGACGATGAGACCATCGCTCCCGATCTGCCCCTGCGGCGCGACGAAACCGGTGATGGCGGCAAGGTCATGACCCGTTTCCGCTTCGGCAGTCACCCAAAGTTCGACAACGGGCTGGATGATGCGTTTAATTACCGTTTAAGAGGCTTTAATAATGACTGACGCGAGAAAAACAAATAACCATCCCACTCAACACGGGAAAGGGCGTAATTCGGGCGATTTTCGCCAAATCAAGCATCGGCAACAGCGCGACGGATACGTGCCGCGCATCGTTCCCAAGGCGGTGACGCGAACCCGTACGGACATCGGAGTGTGGAAATCCGCACTTCGGGCGGCCGACAATGTGGAGAACCCGCGCCGATCCCGCCTGCAAAGACTCTATGCCGACATCATGCAGGATGCGCACCTCACCTCGATGGTCGAGTTGCGGATGCAGACGGTGCTGGCGACACCGTTCTCGCTAAAGCGAGACGGGGACATCGACGAGCAGGCGACAGCCATGCTGGCCGCGGCAGGATGGAAGCGCGATCTCGACCGATTCGTGTGGGAAGAGCTACTGTATGGTCATTCCCTCGTGGAACTGACCACCACACGAGAAGGCGGGCTGTGTGTCGCTCTACTCCCGCGAACGAACGTCGTACCCGAACAGGGGGTCCTCCTTTTGTCCGAGGACGACGGCAGCGGCATTCGGTACAGGGAGACACGGGAATACGGAACATGGATACTCGAGTTTGGCAGTCACACGGAATACGGCCTGCTCAACAAAGCCGTACCGCATGTTCTTTTCTCACGATTCGCCCAGTCGTGCTGGTCGGAGCTTTGCGAAATCTATGCCATCCCGCCGCGTGTTATGAAAACGAACACGCAAGACCCCGAGATGCTCGATCGGGCCGAGCAGATGATGCGGGACATGGGCGCGGCGGCGTGGTTCATCATCGACTCCAACGAAGAATTCTCCTTTGCCAAAGGCGCCGACACGAACGGTGACGTGTACAATAATCTGATCCGCGTCTGTAAAGAGGCTACGTCGTTGCTCGTGTGCGGCGCCCAGCTTGGGCAGGATACGCTCAATGGTAATCGATCCAAAGAAGAGAGCAGCCGTAAACTGTTCGACAAACTCGTCGATGCCGACCGCAGACGGGTGGAGGGATATTGGAATGAAACCATCATCCCCGCACTGGTGCGCATCGGGGTTCTGCCCGACGGACTGCGTTATGTGTATGAGCAAGAAGAGGACACTGAGACGCTGTGGCGGCAGACCCACGAGGCCATGCAGTATTTCCACGTCGATGCGCATTGGCTCAAGACTAAATTCGGCATCGAGGTGACTGCTGAACGGGAAACGGGAGGCGGTTTGGCACAACTGGCACTCCGCGACGGTTTTTTTGCCTAAGCCCGGCCGACCACCGCGCCGGGCTTCACCTTGCATTGCTTGATTTGTACGGGCCGCCGACTCTCCGACAGGTCGGATTGATCGGAAGGCGCGAAAAAGACCGCAGGTTTCGCCCGCAGGTGTTCGAGAATGCTGTTCGTCGGCTGCATGAAGAGGAACGGTTCGACCCGTCGTTACTGGCGGAGGAGGCCGTCACCGAGATGATTCGCGAGACATACGGCATATTGCGTGAAGCGATGGACACGGGGGTGGCCGACGGGGTGATTCCGCCCGTCATGGCTCGCAAACTGACCGACAGTCTGTTTCTTTTCTCGGGGTTCAAAACGGCACAGGAACTGCGTGAGGCGTCCGCGCTCTTGCGCAAAACAGACGGCACACTCAAAGGGTTTGCCGAGTTTCTGACCGACGTGCGCAGCATCGATGCCACATACAATGTACATTATCTGGAAGCCGAGTACGATTTTGCCGTCGCATCGGCACAGATGGCCGCATCATGGGCAGAAGTTGAGAGGCAGGGAGATAAGTACGACCTACAATATCGGACTGCTGGAGACGACCGCGTACGGGAAGAACACATCCGCCTGAACGGCATTACGCTTCCTGTGAACGATCCGTTTTGGCGATATTATTACCCACCCAACGGCTGGGGATGCCGTTGTACTGTCGTGCAGGTCGTTAAGAACAAGTATCCGAACTCAGACCCCGAGGAGGCCATGCGTCTTGGCGAACGGACAACGGATACCCCCAAGAAACGGATCTTCCGTTTCAATCCCGGTATAGACGGACAACTGTTTCCGCCTAAGCATCCGTACTACAAACTCTCCCAGCAGGAAAAAGAGAAGGTGCAAAAAACGGTCATCGAATTGATGCTCGACCCCATTGAAACGCCAGCTCAGTTGGCGGATGAGTTGAATCGCGTCGGAGGCATTTGGTTTGAACATGGCGGAGCGCAGTTGTTTACGACAAAACAGCCAGGAGTGAATGGCTACACCTATATGGATGGGCGCATCTATTTGACAGAGGAGCGCATGCGATATTCCATCGATGGAGTGAATCATTTGGCTGCCGGAGAAGATGTGCTGGATCGGGAGGCCGATGCGTTGGCCACCTTGTGGCACGAAGTCACCCACAATCGCAACAAACCCGGCAATATGCTTTTAACGTCAACAGAAAGGAGGTACATGGAATTGGCCAACGAATTTGTTGCACGCAAAACATTGCCCGACTTTTTCAACGCAATGGGCGGAGAACTGAAGCAAATCGAATTGACGCGCACACGCCCTTCTACGGGTTACAATTCCATGGTATGCAACTACGACACCCTGATCGATGCAACAGGAGCAGATCGGGAAATCGTAACCGAAGCGGTACAAAGTGCTCTCTTCAATATGCCATATAACAAACAGAAAGAAGGATTGGTTGATGCCCTATTGAAAGGAGGAGCCAAGAAAAAAGATGGAACGACGTTAAAAAAGCGCGACATAAATGGATGGCTCAAAGACTGTCGTGAGCATTCTGAAGAGTACTTCGCTAAATTAATCGCAAAGTTACTGTAAGGTCATTCGTCAAATGAATGTGATATTTCTTCGGCAAACTGCTGTTCGACAGCCGCCTCCAAACCTTCATAACCGGACTCCTCGGCTAAACACAACATGCCTTCCCACCGTAGATCAGGATGAAGACGTACCTCATTGAGGTATTCTTCCTTGCCCCACGGGTAGTGGCGATCCAGATATTCTTTGTCAGAACAAAGATCGAACACGGTGAGCTCTTTTAAATTCAGATTGTCGTAGTTCATGGCACGATTGTTTAATGTAAAAATACATAAAATTTCAGAATGTACAATTTAAGAACAGCCATTCTGTCCGACCTGCGGGTCGAACTGCTCGACGAGTTCGAGCGGAATTTTATCCGCAAAGCCTTCTTCGATCGTCCTTGGCCGACACGTAAAATGGAAGGTCGCGGCTCGCTGTTGCTGGTTTCCGGCCGCATGCGCCGCTCGTTGCGTTGCACAGCCAACCGTTCCTCTCTGGCATTTCACTCCGACGTGGCCTATTTCAGCCTCCACAACAGAGGCGGAACTGTTCGCGTGACTCCTGCAATGCGCAAATACTTCTGGGCGATGTACTACAAATATGCTCCGACCCAAGGTCCCGGCGAGAAACACCACACAGCCTCCAACGGCCCTGCCGGTTATTATCGTGCGTTGGCGTTGACAAAAAAGGCGGAGTTCACCATCCCGCAACGTCAGGTCGTCGGCGATCACCCGCAAGTCGGACGTATCGTTCATGCGACTTGCGACCGTGCCGTTCGGGAGTTCATCGACAAAAACATCGCGCCAAAGTTTCGTAAAATGATGAAAAAATAAACGCACTTCAATCATGATTAAAGATGCTTTAATCGCCGTAAAAACGGCCTTGCAAAACGTGTCGGCCCTGCGCTATTCGGGAGAGGATTGGGGACAACTCGACTATTTCCGACAAGTCCCCGTAAGATTCCCCTGTGCATTGGTGGAAGTCGAGCAGGTTACTTACTCCGACAACTCGCGCCGATGCCAGCAAGGCGTCGCATTGCTGACCGTTCGCATTGCCGACAACCGCATTTTCAACGGTTCTTTTCAATCCCCAGCCTCAGAGGAGGAGTTCGCCATGTATGACCTTTTGCAAACGATTTATGCGACCTTACAAGGCCTGAGCGGCACGACCTTCTCTCCGCTCACCCGTCGGAACCTGATCCGCGTCCGTCGAGACGACAGCATCCGCGAGTTCCGCATGTCGTTCGAGTTCGCTTTTACAGATAACGACGCCTCATCGAAGCGGTAACAAGTCATTCATCGAACAAAGACAGTTGTTTTGGCGTCGGGGCGGTCATGTCGGCCGGAGGCGTGGCTTTCAGGTAGCGCAGATAGGACGCATAGCAGATGCCGAATGTGTGGCGGATGTATTTGCGCCACACGGCCGCATAGCACCGGTCCTGTCGCTCCGGCTCGTAATGCCGCTTCGTGATCTCCTGTATCACCATTGCCCTCCTGTAATATCCTCGTTTGTTGTAAGCCATATTCCACCGTCTGTATTATCTTTGCAACGAGCGACCAACTCATTGCCTCGGATACTTCCGGGGCTTTTTCATGCCTAATTAACAACAGACGAACCAGTGCCTATTACCACAACTACGGGAATGGATGTCGATCGTTCGGTTGTCGATACTACCGTGTCGGACTTGTAAACAAACCCTTTATCAATCATCGAACGCAGTTTGCGTTCGAGCGTCTGCAACTCCTCCGGCGTCAAATCATACAACACTTTTCCGGCAATTCTGGCGGAAGCCACGAAACGATTTACTCTTTCCCAACAGGCCGTTTTCGGCTCCCCCGGCACGACGTAATACACGCCCATCTCGGTGAGCAGACGCAGCACTCTACTGCGCCCTCTGCGGAGCATGTCTCCGTTGCGTTGATGCTTTTGCTCTTCCAAGCCACGGATGATTGCAGAAAGTTGCTCATCGGTCAGTTCCGTAGTGCTTTCCACACCGTATCCGGCCAAAATATTTCCCTTTTGTGCCCGAATGCCCAGTTCTCCGAGTAGGGCGTGGAAAAGTCTGTATGCCTTATTCCTGTCCATTTTTGCTCTATTATCGTTTAGAGAGGTGTTTGTCCAGCTGCATTCCTGCCCTGCGCAGAATACGTGCATGCTCATTATTTGCCGTGGTTTCGGCCAGCAGCAGAACCGCTGTCATGACCAACTCTGCCTCCTCTTTCGTCATTTCCCGCAGGTCGATGCCCTGCTCTGTACATGTCGTCGTCATAATCAATCTTCGATAACGGATGGGTTGTCCAGTAATTCGCGAAACCGTCTGTCTCGAGCGGCTTTCGTATCGAACTTTTCGAGTGTCACCCAGCTCAGGTTGCAGAGCGTACCTGTTTGTCGTAACGTTTTGATGCGAGGCTGTGGTTGATCGTCTTTCCGGATAACTGTAAACCCAGCCCGAACGACTTTATTTTGACCGTCAAGTGTCATATGGTAGCGTGTTTTTGTTGAAATTTGTTCCCTGCGGGGGAGTTGCACCCCCGCCGAAACCACCTCGGAGGGATTACATGCGGTTGAACGACGGTTCCAGACGCCGCCATCCGCCCATTTCGGTACGTTCGTAGAAGTAGAAATTCATGGCCGTTCCCTCTACCACGTTCGACTCTTTAAAAAGCCGCATGATGTCGGAGTATTCGGGGTCATTGAACTGCTGTTCCAGTTCGTAGAGTTTTGAGATACTCTTGTAATCGAGATCACCGTTCCTGTTGCGTTCAAGCATGGTCATAGCCAGTTTGTACATCGGATCCTCCGCCCCATGATCACGCCCTTTGATCCATGAATTCAGAAATTCGATGAGCCTACCTGCGGCAATGTCGGCGCGTTCATCGAAGGTCTTTACCTTATTGCAGCGTACTTCTATCTTGAACGTATCGTTCTGAATAATGTACCCTCTTTGGTCGGCCACCCGCAGCGCGCCATAATCGCGCATCAGCTCGTAGAATGCCGCCGTCTCCTTAACGACGACGTCGTGAAATGCACGCACTGCCGACACGACTTCGTGCGTTCTGGTTGCCATGGCGGCGAGAAACTCCGCTTTCGTACTCTCATAAGCCTTGCGCCGCTCTTCGACGGCCTGTCGCTCCTCTTCTTTTCTTTGCGCCAGCAACTGCTCCAGTTGCTCGGTTGAAAGGTTGCTGATATTGTCCATGATTTTTGTTATTTGAAGATCTCCGATTGCTGTGGCTCTGGTGTTGTTAGTCGTTGCAAGTCCTGCATCCGTGAGGCGCGAGCTTTCCCCAAATCATACAAATGCGCTTTCATTTCCAACACGCGCTCCCACGGCATGGCGCTGCTCTGAGCGTATATCTCGCGTTCGGTCTTCAGGATATTCTCGGAGATAGCTTCTATCTCCTCTTGCAATCGCTCGATTCTGACAGTTTGTGCTTGTGTTGCCATATACTATGCTGTTTTGATGTTGTAGATTGCCCGAAATAGATCGACGGAGAGCGGTTCATTCAGTTCTTCAGCTTCTCGGATGGCCCGCTCGAGATAGTCGTGAAGCTCGCCGTAGTTGTCCGCGAGTCGAGACAAGAGTTGGCGTAGCGACTCGTCTTTGATTTGTCCCATGAACTCGGTGAAGCGGCGATCGATGGGAGCCAGCGCGACCTGCCCGGCCTTGAAACGCCGGATGAACTGAGCCATGCCTTTTACCCCCTTATTTTTCATCGACTGGAGAGCCGTGTCGAACTCCGGCGTGCCGATAAGCACCACCGGCACCACGTAGCGGACGCCGTCATAAACGGCTTTCAGAGCCTTTATTCCTGTCCTTTTCAGATTCTCCACCTCGTCGAAGATCAGGATGGGGCGCTCGCCGCGCATGGCTCGTTCGCGCAACTCCCGACAGATGCACCGCAACAGGGAGCCATTTTTTGCTTTCGTGTCAATTCGCAACAGTTTCACGAGTTCATCCAAGAGGTCACGCAGCGTGTCGCAGTCGTTTACCGTGACGCGGTACACACCGACGGGGTTCGCTCCGCAGAATCGGTCGAGCGCATAGGTTTTTCCGCATCCGGTTTCACCTAAGATCATCCGAGCCTCACAACGGTCGCGAGCTTCCTCCAGCGTATTGGTCGTCTGCATGTACTGTTTCGTGTCAACGTGTTGCCAGTACGACACCTCCAGCTGAAAGCTGATTGCGGCAGCTATCTTACGGAAAAAGATGTCGCCGATCTCCGTGTTCTGATACGTGTATTTTCCGCCGGAGGCCGTACTGAAATAGCTGGGACTCACGCCAGCTCGACGGCATAATTCCGCGGCCTTCAGGCCGTTATTCCGCAAATAATCGGCTGCGGCGGACATGATCCGGTCTTTGAGTGCATTTTCCATGATGCGTTACTTTATCGAATTGTAATTATTGAATTTGCGTTGCTGGATAGCGAAATACCAGTCTTCGATATGGTCGTCCTGACGACGACTTGCGGCCTCCTCTTTGCGTGCATAACTGCGTCGCGTGCTGGCGGCACGTTTCTTGTCTTCAGACGACAGCGCGATGCTCGCTTCATACGCCTCGTTGATGTCCGATTTGCGCAAGCCCAACTGCACCGCATCGTCGTAGCCGTAACCGGCCATGTACTCCGATGTACGCAACAGTTCGTCCAAGGCCTGTTGCGGAGCTTCTCGGTCCGCCTCTTTGCGGCGGCGTAGGTGTTCGCGTGCCGCGCGTTGTTCCGGTGTCTCCTCGATGTAAGCGGCCGACGCCTTGACCGTCACCGGTGGGCACGTCATGATGAAACGGCCGTCGCGACTGTATAAGTCCGCACCTGTTCGATCATACACCACGCGCACACGACTGTCGTAGCCATTACCAGTCGCCCGAGATATGGCCTCGGCTCCGGTCGTGGCATAATCCGGTATCTCGTACATGCAGGTGGCCGTTGCTCCGGTAGGGGTCACAAAGCCACGCATTCGTTCGATGGATAGTTCGGTAGTTGCGCCGAAGATGCGGCGAGCCTGCTGGGCATCCATCGGTCGGCATTCTGGATTCTTTCGGGCGAACTTCTCGGCCGGTGTGGTGCCGTCTCCCAACGGACGGTTGTTCCAAGCCTCGATGCGCTCCTCCAGTACGGCGACTGCCTCCGAATAGGTCGGATAATCGAACACCGACATGCCGTCGGTATTGGCGCGGCCGCCGATGGAGGCGTTGTGCGACGACCTCACGAACTCTTTGCAAGAACGCAACACGACGTTCTTGAAGAGTCGGAAATACTTTTCGGCGGGATTGGCCTGCGAGTTGTGTGCCTCGATGCGGCGCACGCGGTTGAACACCGTAGCCAGCCACTCGCGCGATTCGCTTTTGGAAAACGCCGGTGCGTTGTCCGACACGAACTCGAACATCGTCTGTCGGCCGCCGCGCTCGACAGCCATGCGAACGGCCTGCCGCACGATGTCGAACGTTTCCTCACTCGATCCCTCGGCCGCGATACCGTAACCGGCGATGTACCCGCTGGCCACGTCCGTAATCATCACCACGTAGAGGTTACGGGTTCGCGTCTCCTCTTCGTATCGACGGGTCTCCTTGTTGTATTTACGCAACGTGTAGCGGTAGCTGATCAAACCCGAGCCGTCGCCGCAGAAGAGCGAATGCGCCCATGTCAGTTTCTCGGACGGCACGTAGGTCAAGTAGTGTTTCTTGTAATAATCCTCGCCGTGGCGGAACAGGTCGAACTTCAACCGATTCGGCAGGGCGGTGAGCTGGCGGCAGAAAGTGCGTTCCGAGACAGGTTCCTCACCCGCGTCGCAGATGGCCGGGACATACCGTTCGCGGTATAATGTTGCCAGAGCCTCCTTCTGCGGCCCGTCGAGATTTACGTAGGCCATGAACATGACCGCCTGATGAATGTCGAACTTGTACACTTCGCCCGTCTCTTTGTCGATGACGGGGTATTTGCCCACAATGCGCCGGTTGTCGTTGCCGAGTTTGGCCGAGATGATCCAGCGGCGTTGGTCGTCCGTGTCGGCGGGGAACCCCGCCAGCTTGTTGCGCAGACTCGTCGCCGTCGTAACACGCAGGTTGGCCAGCCGCAACTGGGCCAACACGTCGGCACAGGCTTCATAGAATGCTCCGACCGTAGCGACGCCATAGTCCGCCATGCGCCCCTCGCGCACCGTGTCCGCAATCATGCGACACCAGCCCAGCGCGCGGGCATAGTCGCGACACGTGGCGGCGGCGATCGAACACCCGCTCTGGGTCTGCAACCAGCGCATGTCCGCATTGTCGGTGCGCTCGGCCGCCGCATCGATCAGGGCGTTGCGCAGGGCGGCCTGCCGTTCCCTGCTTTGCGTGAGGTTCTGCTCCTCCACATGGGCGAGCAGCTCCTCTTTCGAGGGCAGGCGGTCGCGGTAGCAGGTCGGCCGCCGGTTCGGTATCGTGTCGATGTCGTAATAATACTGGCCGCCCTTGCGTCCCCATCGCCACGACTTGCCCGGCCTCTTGCCGAGAAAGAACTCGTCCTGCCTGGCGACCTTCTGCCATGAGGCGGGGAGGGATTGCTTGTACTGAACGCGGGCTTTTTTACTGAAATAAGTATCAGCTATACCACAACACTCCATTACCAAACGTTGAGACACCCAGACGGTTGTTCCGTCCGAGGTCTCGCGCAGCAGTATGTCGTTCGGTAATATCATGTTTGGAGTCTCTTTTGGGGTCGTTTAACCGGCGTTTTTTTGCTTTGTTCCCGCTCCGGTCTCGCTCCGGACGGCGGCCTGTCTCCGCTGCGGGATTTTGGTTAATTTTGTGTCGTGAAACTTTTAATCAACCATTAAAAATTGCGCTATGGAAGCACAACAAAATGAGGACATTATGCTGTATCTGGCTGTTATTTGGAAAAAGCTAACCGACATTGAGCATCAGATACAGGGTGGTGGTAAACGTATTGCTCCGATCACTACCTATTTGCGCGAATTGGCGCAGGAAGTTGAAAAGGTCGCTCGTCAAATGCGATGAGTGAACTCGTATTCTTCGATGCCGTATAGCGCGGGGGTGAACATCGTTTTTCGGCAAATGAGCAGACCGAAAAGTCGGTATTCTATGCACGTGCCGATGACTTTATTGGTGTCGACGGCGACGATCGGAAGGATGATTTTGGTTGTCATACTTTCGTTTAGATTTAATGGTGTTTGGATCCTTGCTGCGGGAAATACGGGGTCAGCCGTTTATCGGGTCGAGCATCTCCGCACAGAACATGTGCGGAAACTTGTCGAGCCACAGGATGCCCCCTTCGCCGACATCGGTCACGGTGGCCTTTTTGCCGCAGCACCGCTTCATCTTCTTGGAGAAGTCGGTGATCATGCTGCCGTAACACACGCTGCCGTCGATCGCGTTGTCGCGGAACCACCGGCGCGACTTGACGCGCACTCTGTCTCCTGCTTTGTACTGCATGGCTATTCGCATTTTACGTAACGGAGAAACAGGTTGTGACCGATCCATCCGCTGACGAGACCGAGATTGATGCCGACGACGGCGAGAATCGACACCCACACGGGGGTGAAGGCGAAGAACAGAACTCCGAGAATTTCGGCGGCGAGCACGGCGGCCGCGATGATGATGACTTGCTTTTTCATGACTTGTTGTTTGTGTTGGATTGGTTCCCCGTCCCGGCATCGCTCCGGCAAGACGTCCGTTCGTGACGGGGAGTGCTTCTTCAAGGGCACCGTCAAGAGTGTTCGGACGGTCGGGACTGACGTTCGGCCAGCATCGCCTCGGCCGCTTTCAGTACAGGCTCACTCACGACACGGTTCTGCAATACGCGGGATACCCATTCGCGGCTTACTCCTGCTCTTTTCGCAATGCGATTGATGTCGCCATTGCGCAGCTGTTTGCGGATTTGCGCTATTCGTTCTTGCCTTTCCATGATTGATTCTATTTTTTCTCTATTTTTGTGTAGGTTCACAACGCAAAAATATAGCAAATTATCTACAAAAGCAAGGTTGTGTAGAGAAATATTTATGTCGTATGCAGAAAATAATCGACAGAATAGCGCATCTGATTGACAAAAAAGGTATTAGCATTAGGTCGTTTGAGGCTGCCATTGGAGCCTCAAATGGGCTGATCAACCGTGCCGCAAAGAAAAGAACGGATATCAATGCTGAATGGCTATCGAAAATTATCAGCGCTTTTCCTGACGTGAATCCTGCGTGGTTATTGACGGGCGAAGGGGAAATGTTTAGACTTTCGCTGGAATCTTCCGAAGAAAAATCACAAACGAAATGTGCAGAAAACGCCACCCTTTCAAAGGGTGGCATGCAGGGTGGCACAAAGGGTGGTTTTCCAAAACTGCAGAAAATGCCACCCAATGCCGCCGAAGAAAAATCACAAACGAAATGTGCAGAAAACACCATCAATTTATATGATGGGGACGTTGATGGTGTAAATGATGGAAAACGAAATATGCAAGAAACACCATCAATTAATGTCTCTCCGAAAACAATACCTTCCGGACGGAAATATCCGGAACCTCACCGTGAGGCGGCAATGGCCGGTGACGCGAGACGGCATTATGTGACGATGGTCGAGGTGCCGGTCGTGGATGTCGAGGCGGCAGCCGGTGGCGGCTCGGCGAACAGCGACTATTTCGAGGATGCCGAGACACTGCATTTCCCCTCGTCGGTGCTGTCTCCTACTTCCTCCATGCGATTGTGTATCAGTGTCAAAGGTGAATCGATGGAGCCGACGTTGTTCGACGGCACGCGCATCGTGGTGCGTCGCCTTGACCGCTCGGAATGGGCGCGAATCCGTAGTGGAAACGTCTATGTCGTCACCGATCGCGAGGGCAGCACCTATGTCAAGCGCGTGCGGAACAACCTGCAATTATTTGGAATGCTGACTCTTGTGTCGGACAACCCGGACCAGCGGAAATACAAGACATTTCAGTTGCAGGAAGAGGAGATTTTCAACGTTTGGGAGGTCGAATTGGTCATTTCCGACACAATACCACCGTCAGAAAGGGAGAGAATAGACGATTTGCGGGACGAGATGATGGAGTTGAAGGCATGGCTCCAAACGATGATGACACGCGAAAAATAGCCGCAAAAACGGCCAAAAACGGGCATATTTGCGCGTCCGGAGTTTTTATGAGTTTTTGAGCGCGTTTAAGGGGGCTTTGCTGTGTGTTTTGTGAGGGACAGGGTCATGTGCTGTGGTGGCTCGCGCCGTGAGATGTCGCCGAAGTGGGGTGATCTGTCGGTGCTGTAACTGGATTCTCGAGTGGCGACTTATAAAAACCTCGACTTTTGAGGCGTCTGGTTATAGCAGCAATCCCGTTTTTGGGGGCTTCCCCCTTGAAATTCCAACACTAAAATTATACTAAATTATACCTCACAACACCCACTCAGAAACCGTAACAGACTATGTTACAATAAAATCACCCCAAACATCCTTTCTGCACATTTCGTATTGCCCCTTACAACGGGCCTCCGTTGTTGCCTTTTTGCCGCAAACTTTTATCTTTGTTATAATAAAACCGACTGCAGAACCCCCACTGCGTCTAAAATTTACCTGTTATGGCAAACGAAAAGCCCCAACACATCGACATCACGCTCGATGAGCCCACCAACCTTGGCGTTTATGCCAACCTTGCCATCATCTCCCACTCGGCTACGGAATTCATTCTCGACTTCGCCTCCGTACTGCCGGGTCTGCCGAAGGCCAAGGTACGCAGCCGCGTCATCCTCGCTCCCGAGCATGCCAAACGGCTGCTGCCCTCCCTGCAGGAGAACGTAGCCCGTTACGAAAACACATTCGGTCCGATTCCGGTACGTCAGGGTACACCCCGCGACGGCGGCAAGGGCGGTTTCAACATGGGCGAAGCCTGATCCTGAAGCCATGAGAAGACTCTACACGGAACGGATGATCCTGCGGCCGTGGATCGTCGCCGACGCGGAAGCGCTCTACACCTATGCCAGCGATCCGCACATCGGCCCCGCAGCCGGATGGATGCCCCACACCTCCGTCGCCGAAAGCGAACGGGTCATCCGCACGCTCTTCTCCGCACCGGACACCTATGCCGTGACCCTGCGGGGAGATGACCGGCCGATTGGCTGCGTCAATCTGCTGACCGGCACGAACAGCAACCTGCCGCTGGAGGAGAATGAGGCGGAGGTAGGCTACTGGATCGGCGCCCCCTTCCAGGGCCGGGGACTGATCCCCGAAGCGGTCGAGGCACTCATGACCCACGCTTTCGCCGACCTGGGACTGGCCATGCTGTGGTGCGGCCACTTCGACGGCAACCTCGCCTCGGAGCGCGTCCAGGCCAAATGCGGATTCCGCCACCGCCGTACGGAGACGAACCGCTACGTCGCCCCGATCGACGCCTTCCGCACCGTGCTCATCAGCAGCATCTCCCGCCAGGAGTGGCAGCAACGGCTCTCCGCCCGGCACCACTGACCGGCTCCCCCCTGCAAACAATCGGGGCGGACCCTCCGAATGGAGAGCCCGCCCCGCATTTTATTCCGTCGCAACGGATCAGTTGCCGGCCATGAAGGTCTCGATCTCCTCGACCGTCACCGGAATGCGGCGTTTGCCGAGAATGCGGTTGCCCGTCTCGGTGATGAGCAGGTCATCCTCGATGCGCACACCGCCGAAGTTCATGTAGGGCTCCAGTTTGTCGAAGTTGATGAACTCCTTGTTCAACCCCTCGTTTTTCCACTTGGCAATATAGGCCGGAATGAAGTAGATGCCCGGTTCGTCGGTCATCACCATGCCTGTCTGCAGGCGGCGCGCCATGCGCAGGTTGCTAACGCCCAACTGGTTGCTGCGTTCGGTTTCGAGGTCGTATCCCACGTATTTCTCGCCGATATCCTCCATGTCGTGCACATCGAGACCCATCATGTGGCCCAGTCCGTGAGGCATGAAGAGAGCATGTACGCCTTTCTCGACCGCATCGTCCAGATTGCCCTTCACCAGACCGAGTGCCGAGAGCCCCTCGAGGATCACCCGCACGGCGGCAAAGTGTACGTCGCGGTAGAGGATGCCCGGACGGGCCAGCTCAAAGGCACGGGCATTGGCAGCCAGGACGATGTTGTAGATATCGCGCTGCATGGGCGTAAACTTGCCGTTCACCGGATAGGTACGCGTAAAGTCGCTGCAGTAGTTCATCAGATTCTCGGCACCGGCATCGACCAGCAGCATGCGGCCGCTCTCCAGAATACCGTTGTGGCTGTGGTTGTGGAGCGTTTCGCCGTGCTGCGTCACGATGGAGTGGAACGACACGCCGTCGCCCATCTCGAGCGTCACACCTTCGATGGCTCCGGCAATGTCCCGCTCACGCACGCCCGGACGGCACATGCGCATGGCCGTCGTATGCATGCGGTAGCCGATCTCGCAGGCCTCCTCGATCTCGCGGATCTCGTCGTCCGACTTCTTGTCGCGCAGCGATACGATGGCGATCGCCAGTTCAACCGAAATGCGGTGCGCCACCATGTCGGGCGTCAGGCCGAGCCATGCACAGAGTTTCAGTTTGTTGTCCCCGCGATAGGGCGGCAGGAAGTGGATGTGGCGGCCCTTGCGGATAGCCAGCGTCAACGTCTCCTGCAGCTGGGCGAGCGAACCGGTGCGGGTCACGCCGACACTGGCACCGAGTTCATGGACGGTCGGCTGGGGACCGGTCCAGATAATATCGTCCATCGAGAGGTCGTCGCCGAAGAGCCAGTCCTCGCCGGCATCGATGTCGAGCAGGCCGACCAGATCGGGCTGCTGAATGCCGAAGAAATAGAGGAAGTTGCTGTCCTGACGGAAATGATAGGCGTTGTCCGGATAGTTGCGGGGAGCCTCGCCGTTGCCGGGCAACAGGATGATGCCGCCGCGCGACACGCGTTCACGCAACAGTTGGCGGCGCTGGATGTAAGTTTCTTTCGAGAACATGGTTGTTATGATTTATCGTTGATTTCGATTTTCAGCCCTACCATGTAAAGTTACGCTTTTTTCGGACACGCCGTATCGCCACGCTCAAAATAGCCTGTCCGGCCCGTCAGAACCGGAACGAGAGGCCGATCTGGACATACTCGGCACTCACAATGACCCCTTTCGCCGTCGGGCCGCCAAACAGCCAGTCGATGTGAGAGGGCCCCACGCCCAGAAGCGGCGAACAATAGAAGGACAATAGCTCGCTGATCTGCAACACCCATTGCATCGACAGGCGGCCGACACCCCCGCCGCGCCAATGCCCCTGATCCTCATAGAGCCATACGCCCAGGCCGATGCCTATCCGGAAGCTCAGTCCGTCAAAGACAGGGAACTCCTTATAGTTCACCTCCATGACCTTGACACTATGCTCAATCTGCGAGCCATACTCATACTGGATTTGCGCCCCGATCTCAAAATTTCCGGCCTGCCGATACGTATACTCCAGCGCTATCAAGGCCGCAAAATTAGAAAGTGTATTGCCTTCCAGACCAAACAACATGCTGAACGAATGACGCGGCCACACCACCTCCGGACTGACGGACGGTTCGGGCCTTGACGACACCGGACGCATCTTGGTGACATTGGAATTCTGCCTGGGCTTCTTGGGTTCCTTACGTTTCGGAAGCGGATCGAGTTTCAGCTCGTTGCGGGATCCGGGAGGCGACGCCATCCACAGCACCTCTTCCGGTAGCAACCGATCAGAAAGGGCAGGCAACTCCGGTCGGAACGTCTGCACGATCCGATCATGCGCCGTACTTTCATACGGTGTACGAGCCTGCACGGTCGCCGAGACCAACAGGACAACCGTAAAAAACGTAACACGAAGCAACATAAAAAGGTGTTTGTCCCGTTTAACCATCCGCCCCGTCAGAACCGGAACGAGAGACCGATCTGCATCATGTCGCAACTCTCTTCGATGGAGCGGATGCCGATCGGACTATAGCCGATATCCAGGCAGGAGGGGCCAACGAGAATCGGCGACAAGGTCAGCGACACCACATTGCCGAGCTGCACCACCCATTGGATCATGATGCGTCCCATCACGGCGCTGTAACTGTGGATATCCGACTGATAGATGGCCATGCCGATACCGATTCCCAGCCGCAGCGCAAGCCACCGGAAGAGGGGCAGTTCCCAATAGTTCATCTCCAGCAATTTGATTTCGTGTATATAGGAAGGCACCAGATCGCGCAGTTCATATTGGAGCATGCTGCCGACCCAGAATTTCCCTTTCAGCCGGTAGGCATACCCCAGCGAAGTCAACGGCCCGGCACCCTGCGTACTGGAAGCCAGTCCCAGCGCTCAGTTGATCGCATGACGGGGTACGGCAGGGAATGAGTCGAGCACCAACTCCCCGGTTTCTCCGGACGGCCGGGAGCCGGATGGCGGTCTCTGCCACGGTCCATCCGCCGCAGGCAGCAGCCGATCCGACAAGACAGGAACCTCCAAACCGCAAGCTGCTGCGGTCGGCTTATTGGCCTCACACGCATACGGCGTGCGGGCCTGCAGGGCGGCCGACACCCACAGCGCGACGGCAAGCAAGGAAAGACGGAGCAACATAGGTCAATCAGGTAAAAATTATGGCAAATACCGGTACCCGCTGCAAGGATCATGTTTCCGGCAGGGAACACTCAGAAACGGAACGAAAGGCCGAGCTGGCCATATTCGCCACCGTAGATAAACCTGGAGTTGAACCAGTTGTACACAAGATCAATATTGGAAGGTCCCAGAATAAACGGTGACAGGGTCAGCGATACCACCCGCCCGAGCCGCACAGCCCACTGCACCGTCAGGCGCCCCATCGGCATGCAGACAAATCCGTTACCGGACGAACTGATTGCCATACCTATTCCGACCCCGCAGCGAATGGCCAGCCACCGGGTGAGCTCCATCTCCCAACAGTTCATCTCCAGCAGGTCGATCTCAAATTCGGCCGGCAATCCGTAGATCGTATTTTCCACAATGCCGCCGATCCAGAAATCATTCTCCAGCCGGTAGGAGTAGCCCAACGACCACATCGGGCCAAAATTTTGCGTGCTGAGCGCCATGCCCACCGCCGCATGGATCGCATGGCGAGGTCGGGTATCGGAGGCAAACGGATCGAGCAAGAGACTGCTGTCCATCGCGCTGGCAGGAGGCGCCGTCAATCGGATCCCCGGGTCGGATCCTTGCGGAGAGACAGCATGCAACGGAACGGATGCAAATCGGGCCGCAGCCACTTCCGGCGTGCGGGCCTGCAGGGCGGCCGACGCCAGCAGCGCGGCCGCGAATAGTGCAAAACGAGGAAACATGATTCAGTCGGTTTTCAGGTGATACAGCCGGCCGCACACGCTCCACGGTCCGTGCAGGCTGTATTACCAAAGATAACAAAAAAGCTGCCAAACTCATTATTCACCCCAATAATACGGCGTCTGCACAACAAAAAACGGCATCCGCCGCCCCTCCGGGCCACGGATGCCGCCGTATCGGATCGGGTTGCGACCGTTCGCCGACTAACCCACGGTACCCTCCAGACTGACGGAGAGCAGTTTCTGCGCCTCGACGGCAAACTCCATCGGCAACTTGTTCAGCACCTCCTTGGCATAGCCGTTCACAATCAGTCCGACGGCCTCCTCCGTATCCAGACCGCGCTGGTTGCAATACATCAGCTGGTCGTCGCTGATTTTCGATGTCGTAGCCTCGTGTTCCACGACGGCGTTCTCGTTACGCACGTCCAGCACGGGGAACGTGTGCGCGCCGCACCGGTCGCCGATCAGCAGCGAATCGCACTGCGAATAGTTGCGCGCATGCTCCGCCTTCGGATTGACCTGCACCAGACCGCGGTAGCTGTTCTGGCTGCGGCCGGCCGAGATGCCCTTCGAGACGATCCGGCTGCGGGTGTTGCGCCCCAGGTGAATCATTTTGGTACCCGTATCGGCCTGCTGGAAATTGTTGGTCAGCGCCACCGAATAGAACTCGGCCGAGGAGTTGTCTCCGGCCAGTATGCAGCTCGGATATTTCCACGTGATGGCCGAACCGGTCTCCACCTGGGTCCACGACAGCCGGGCATTCTCGCCGCGGCAGATGCCGCGCTTGGTCACGAAGTTGTAGATACCGCCCTTACCCTCCTTGTCGCCCGGATACCAGTTCTGAACGGTCGAATATTTCACCTCGGCGTCCTTCATCACCACGATCTCCACGACGGCGGCGTGCAGCTGGTTTTCGTCGCGGCGGGGCGCCGTACATCCCTCCAGGTAGCTGACATAGGCTCCCTCGTCGGCCACGATCAGCGTACGTTCAAACTGTCCCGTGCCGGCGGCATTGATGCGGAAGTAGGTGCTCAACTCCATCGGGCAACGCACTCCCTTGGGAATGTAGCAGAACGAACCGTCAGAGAAGACGGCCGCGTTGAGTGCGGCATAGAAGTTGTCCGTATAGGGCACCACACTGCCCAGGTAGCGGCGCACGAGATCGGGATAGTCGCGGATCGCCTCGCTCATCGAGCAGAAGACGATGCCCAGATCGCCCAGCGTCTCCTTGAAGGTGGTCTTGACCGACACCGAGTCCATCACGGCATCGACAGCTACGCCGCTCAGCGCCAGCTGCTCCTCCAGTGGAATACCCAGCTTGTCGAAGGTTTTTTTCAGTTCGGGATCGATCTCCTCCGCCTTGCCCTCACCCTTGGCTTTCGCCGTCTTGGGAGCGGCATAGTAGATGATGTCCTGGAAGTCGATCTCGGGAATGTCGAGATGGGCCCAGGTGGGCAGTTTCATCTTCTGCCACTGGCGGTAGGCGGCCAGCCGGTATTCGGTCATCCACTCCGGTTCGCCCTTCTTGGCCGAGATCAGCCGGACGATATCCTCGTTCAAGCCACGGGGAATGGTCTCCGTGGCGATATCGGTCGTAAAACCGTATTTGTATTCCTGTTCGGTAATGTCCCGCAACAGTTGGTTGCTGTCTTCCATAGTGTACAAGATTCTTTCGTACTCGATAGGCAAAGTTACGCAACTCGCACCAGCGGGCCAAATTTCCGGGAGAAATATCCGCCGTTCCGCCATGCGCTCTTCTCAAAAGACGCATACGACCTTCCGAATATTGTTCGGCCACCGTCTTTCTCCAATTTTAAATAGGTATGAATAAAAATTTCAGATTTGCGGAACGGCTTGACTTCCATTCCAAATTATCGCTTAACTTTGTTCCAAATTTTTCATCTACACCTTAATCTGACAGGACCATGGAGACTATCTACACCGTCATTGTCATCATTCTTCTCATTTTGGCCATTCTCGGTCTGGTCGTAGGAGTTTCCAACGACGCCGTCAATTTCCTCAACTCGGCCATCGGTTCCAAAGCCGCCTCGCGCCGCGTCATCTTTACCGTCGCCTCGGTGGGCATCCTGCTGGGCACCATGACCTCCAGCGGCATGATGGAGGTGGCCCGCAGCGGCGTCTTCCATCCCGACATGTTCACCTTCAGGGACGTGATGATGCTCTTCCTGGGCGTCATGTTCGCCAACGTCATCCTGCTTGACCTGTTCAACACCTTCGGTCTGCCCACTTCAACCACCGTTTCGCTGGTATTCGGTCTGCTGGGTGCCGCCGTAGCGGTCGCCTCGGTCAAGATCCACGAGGATCCGTCGCTCACCGCGGCCGACATGTCCCACTACATCAACTCCGGCAAGGCCCTCGTCATCATATCGGGTATCCTATCCTCGGTGGTCATCGCCTTCATAGTGGGCGCCATCGTGATGTTCATCAGCCGACTGATCTTCACCTTCCGCTACCAGAAGGTGCTGAGCCGCTTCGGCGCCATCTGGTGCGGCATCGCCTTCACCGCCATCGCCTACTTCGCCCTCTTCAAGGGTCTCAAGGATTCGGGCCTCATCCGCCCCGAATTCTTCGACATGCTCTCGGCCCACATCGGCTGGATCCTGCTGGGCTTCTGGGCGCTCAGCTCGCTAGTGATGTTCCTGCTGCAGCTGGCCAAGGTGAGCATTCTGAAGGTTACCATTCTGGCCGGTACCTTCTCCCTGGCCCTGGCCTTCGCGGGCAATGACCTGGTCAACTTCATCGGCGTACCGCTTGCCGGCCTCGACTCGTACAGCATCGCCGCCGCGGCCGGAGGAGACGACTCCATGCTGATGGGCAAGCTGAGCGAACCCGTCATCGCCAATCCGCTCTACCTGCTGATAGCAGGCATCATCATGATCGTCACGCTGTGGACCTCCAAGAAGGCCCGGAGCGTCAGCGACACGGAGATCAACCTCGCCAAACAGGACGAAGGCACCGAACGTTTCGGTTCGACGCTCTTCTCGCGTTCACTGGTCCGCGTGGCCCTGACCTTCAACGGCTGGTACGAAGACCATGCCCCCGCATCATTCCAGCGTGCCATCCGCAAACGGTTCCTGCCCCTGCGGGCCGATGAAAAGGGAGCGCACGCCCACTTCGACCTGATCCGCGCCACGGTCAACCTGACGGTCGCCTCGATTCTGATCGCCTCGGCCACCTCGCTGAAACTGCCTCTCTCGACCACCTATGTGACTTTCATGGTGGCCATGGGTAGCTCGCTGGCCGACAAGGCTTGGGGCCGCGAAAGCGCCGTATACCGCATCACGGGCGTCATCACGGTCATCACGGGCTGGTTCGTCACGGCGCTGATCGCCTTCATCATCGCCCTGATCGTCACCTATGTCCTGCTGTGGGGCGGCACGTGGGCCGTAATCGCCGTATCGCTCCTGTGCGTGGGCATGTTCATCCAGAGCTCGATCACCCACAAACGCCGCACCGACAAAGAGCACAAGACCGAATCGCTGGTATCCGCCTCGGGCAACAACACCCAGGAGGTCATGAACAACATCGTCAAGGAGATCAGCGGCATCATGACCCAGACCACCGAAATCTACAGCAAGACGATCCGCGCCACGCTCGAGGAGGACCGCAAGACGCTGCGCCAGATGGTGCGCGAGTCGAACGACCTCTTCTACAACGCCCGCGAGCAGAAATACGCCATGCTCCCCACCCTGCAGAAACTGCACGACCACTACATCGAGGCGGGTTACTTCTACGTACAGGTGGTGGACTACATCAGCGAGATGTCCAAGGCGCTGATCCACATCACGCGCCCCTGTTTCGAACACATTGACAACAACCACCGCGGCATGAGCGAGGAGCAGGTGGAGGATCTGCTCAAGATCAACGACCGCGTGTCTGAAATCTATGACCACATCCGGATCATGCTGCAGAACAACGACTACTCCGACACGAACGTGGTGCTGGAGATGCGCGACGAGCTCTTCGGCATGATCGACGAGGCGGTCAAGAACCAGCTGCGCCGCATCAAGACCAAGGCGACCAGCACCAAGGCCAGCATGCTCTACCTCACGATCCTCAACGAGACCAAGACGATGGTGCTGCAATCGCGCAACATTCTCAAGTCGCAGCGCTCCTTCATGGAGAATCAGGATCCGGCCAACGACCTCAAATAGCGGAGGCAGCCCTGCCAAACCAAAAACGGAGGGCGGAAACGTACTGTTTCCGCCCTCCGTTTTGGTTGTCCGGCCTCGCGCCTAGTCCAGCTCGGTAAACTGATCCTTGCCGACCCCACAGGTCGGGCAGACCCAGTCTTCCGGCAGATCCTCGAAAGCCACGCCGGGTGCGATGCCAGCATCGGGATCGCCGACTGCGGGATCGTAGATGTACCCGCACACGGAACAGATGTATGTTTTCATAAGGTTGCGTTTTGCGGCAGTCCGGAAACTGCCCGGTTTCTACAAGCGAAGGTAACAAAAGCGCGGCCAAAGCCGCCAATCCCGGACAAAATATTTTCCGGATTTCCCCGTTTGGGAAACAGTTTTGCCTCCGCATGCCACCGTGCCGGAGACGATACGCATATCGGCAAAAAAGAATTATCTTTGTCAATACGATTACGTTAACCCGCTAACCATCCGCACCATGAAATCCACCGGAATAGGCACCTACATTCTCATCACGATCCTGATCCTGCTGGTCTTCGGCCTGATATCGGTCGGTGACGTACTCAGCGCCGTGTTCTATGTCCTGCTGGGCATTGCCGTACTTATTCTTGCCGGCCTCCTGTTTCTCCAGTACAAACTCCGCCGCATCCGCCGCCAGATGGAGCAGAACGGCGAATCGGCCCGCTCCTACTCCTGGGGCTCGCGCAGCTCACGCCAACCCCGTCAGGACGGCGAGGTGACCGTACATCAGACCCGCACCGCTACCGAAAAAGTGGTCAGCAACCAGGTAGGTGACTATGTCGAATACGAAGACATCCGCGAAGAACGCACGGAGGAGACCACGAAGTAATCGGGAGCCATGCGACTGTTTGCGTTCATAGGACGATACTTCATGCTGATGGGAAAGGTCTTTTCCCGTCCCGAACGGTCGAGCGTCTACTACCGGCGCGTACTGACCGAAATGGTCTCGCTGGGTCTCAACTCGATCGGCATCGTGTCGCTCGTGTCGGTCTTCATGGGGGCCGTACTGATGCTCCAGATGTGCATCAACTTCGAGTCGCCCTTCATTCCGCGCGTGCTGATGGGCTACGCCACCCGTGAGGTGATGATCCTTGAGTTCAGTTCAACGGTCGTCGCCCTGATCCTCGCCGGCCGGGTCGGCTCGAGCATCGCCTCCGAAATCGGCACCATGCGCATCACCGAACAGATCGACGCCCTGGAGATCATGGGCGTCAATTCGGCCGGCTACCTCATCCTGCCCAAGGTCATCGCCACGATGATCAGTTTCCCGCTGCTGGCCGTCCTGAGCATCTTCGTGGGCCTGGTCGGCGGCTACATCATCACGATTGCCACGGGCATCATCCTGCCCGACACCTATATCGAAGGTTTGAAAATGGATTTCAAACTCTTCTCGGTCATCTACGCGCTCATCAAGATGGTCGTCTATGCGCTCATCATCACCTCCGTGTCGGGCTTCTTCGGCTACTATGCCAAAGGCAACTCGCTGGAGGTGGGACGCGCCAGCACGCGCGCCGTGGTGGTCAGCTCGGCGCTGATCCTGATGATGGACCTCGTGATCACTCAAATCTCCTACCTGTGATACGCTGCGAACATATCTGCAAATCCTTCGACGGGAAGACCGTACTGGACGACATATCGGCCCGCTTCATGCCGGGCGAGATCAACATGATCATCGGCCGGAGCGGATCGGGCAAAACCGTACTGCTCAAGAGTATTGCCGGCCTGTATGCGGTCGATTCCGGCGACATCTACTATAACGACACCCACTACTCCGCGCTCGACTTCCGCCAGCGCAAGGCCATCCGGCGCGACGTGGGAATGATCTTCCAGGGCGGCGCCCTGCTCGACTCCTCGACCGTCGAGGAGAACGTGCGCTTTCCGCTCGACATGTTCACCGGTCAGAGCATGGCCGAAAAGCGCGAACGGGTCAGCTTCTGCCTCGAACGGGTCAATCTGACCGGAGCCGAACGGCTCTACCCCTCGGAACTGAGCGGCGGCATGATCAAGCGCGTAGCCATTGCCCGCGCCATTGTCATGAATCCCAAGTACCTGTTCTGCGACGAACCGAACTCGGGGCTGGATCCGGTGACCTCCAATGTCATCGACGGCCTGATCCGCGACATCACCAAAGAGTATGCCATCACCACCATCATCAACACGCACGACATGAACTCGGTGATGGAAATCGGCGAAAAGATCGTCTTCATCAACAGCGGGCGCAAGGAGTGGGAAGGCACGGCGGAGGAGATCATGCATGCGGACAACCAGGCATTGAACGATTTTGTCTTTGCCTCGAAGATGGCGCAGAAAGTGCGTGCAACCTATCACTGAACCGCCGACGAGGGATTTCCGGGCAAACGATCATTCTTCCGACGAAAACGCTCCTCGGGCGAAAGATTTTTCCTATCTTTGTGTTAGAAAGGTCGCGCGGAAGGCATTCTTCCGGCAACTTTCTGCCGGTCAACAAATTAAGGAAACCACAAAATAACAACGTTATGATAAAAATTGGTATCAACGGTTTCGGACGTATCGGACGTCTCGTTTTCCGTGCCGCAATGCAGCAGGGCGGCGTTCAGGTAGTCGGCATCAACGACCTTATCTCGGTGGATTACATGGCCTACATGCTCCGCTATGATACGGTACACGGCAAATTCGACGGCACCGTCGAAGTGAAGGACGGCAACCTGATCGTAAACGGCAACACGATCCGCGTAACGGCCGAGAAGGATCCGGCCAACCTCAAATGGAACGAGGTAGGCGCCGAGTATGTCGTAGAGTCGACCGGTCTGTTCCTGACAAAAGAACTGGCCAGCGCCCACCTGAAAGCCGGTGCTAAACGCGTCGTGATGTCCGCTCCCTCGAAGGACGACACCCCCATGTTCGTCATGGGCGTCAACAACGAGACCTACGCAGGTCAGGAGATCATCTCCAACGCATCGTGCACGACCAACTGTCTGGCTCCGCTCGCCAAGGTTATCCACAACAAGTTCGGTATTATCGAAGGTCTGATGACCACGGTACACGCCACGACGGCTACCCAGAAAACGGTGGACGGTCCCTCGATGAAGGACTGGCGCGGCGGCCGTGCAGCAGCCGGCAACATCATCCCCTCCTCGACCGGCGCTGCCAAGGCGGTAGGCAAGGTGATCCCGTCGCTGAACGGCAAACTGACCGGCATGTCGTTCCGCGTGCCGACCCTCGACGTTTCGGTAGTCGATCTGACGGTACGCCTCGAGAAGGCTGCCACCTATGACGAGGTAAAGGCCGAAGTAAAACGCGCTTCGGAGAACGAACTGAAAGGCATCCTCGGTTATACGGAAGACGCCGTGGTTTCGTCCGACTTCCTCGGTGACGCCCGCACGTCGATCTTCGACGCCGAAGCCGGTATCGCCCTCAACGGCAACTTCATGAAACTGGTCAGCTGGTACGACAACGAGTGGGGTTACTCCAACAAGGTGATCGAACTGATCAAGTACACCGCCACGAAGTAATCGACCGACGGGCCCCGGATGATCCGAATCCGGACAACGTTCTGAGAGGCACTCCCTTCGAGGGTGCCTCTCTTTTTTTACCCCCTGCCGACTACTGCGGCCGCGATTTGTCCGTTGATTCTGCGGGACAAGCTGCCGACTTTCTGCAAAAAGTTCTATCTTTGCACGGTATGAGACAATTGGAACATAATCTGCTGCCCCGAATGGTGCTGATGCTGTGCGTGCTGATGCAGGCCGTACTGCTCATTCCGCACCACCATCACGGCGATTCGGCAGCCATCTGTCTCGACTATGCCCACATGTACACCGTGCGCAGCTGCGAGGACGCCTGCACGGAGCCGCAAACGGAGTCCGATGACGATTCCGGCAGCTGTGCCACCGACCGCTTCTTCATCTCCTCGCCCGTTGCCCGTGAGCACGTCACCGAGGTCGCCTGGCATGAACACGGCGCCGGTTGCGACTGTCCGCTCTGCTCGCCCGCAACCCGGCTCGATGTGCCGGCACTGATGGCGGCCGTCGTATTGGGCGGAAACGCTGTCCGCACGGCGGAACACACCTCCTATCTCCGGGAATACTTCACGGACGCACGCCCCTCGCGTGCGCCGGCTTGCGAAACGCTTTGCTGATGGCCGAAGGACGCTTCCGGCGTCTTTCCGCACCGTAACAAACCGTTTCACGTCCGGTCTGCGGATCGGACAACAAGTCTAAATCCATGAAAAAAAATATCTTGCTGACGGTTGCCCTGTGCGCCGTTCTGGCCGGTTGCGGAGGCCGCAACGCTGCCCCCGCCCCCCACAATCATTCCGAAAACGAAACCTCCTGCCCCTCCGAGGCGGCCGACGCCCATCCGGAAACGGAGAAGAAGAGCGATCCCGACCTGATCGAATTCTCGCCGGAGCAGGCTGCCCGCACCGATTTTGCGGTGGATACCGTCCGGCGCGGCACGTTCCGGGAAACCCTGCCCTGCGGCGGTGAAATCTATGTATCGCAGAGCGAAGTTGCCGTTGTCTCGGCCCCCATCGCGGGTGTCGTCACCTTCGAGAACGGCCGCGTGATGGAGAACTCGGCCGTTCGGGCCGGTGAAGGGCTCTTCCGCATCTCCTCGGGTCACCTGGCCTCGGGCGACGCCGTCGAGAAGGCCCGCATCGCCTTCGAACAGGCCGAAGCCGACTACCGCCGCATCGAAGCACTCTACCGGGACAAGCTGGTCACCGAACGCGACTACCTGGCCGCCCAGGCCGAATACCTCCGCACCAAGGCGGAATACGACCCCGTGCGGGTAGCCGACGAACGGGGTACGCTGGTCAAGGCACCGGCTGCCGGCTACGTACGCCAGCTCTCGGTGGCTCCGGGCGACTATGTGGCCATGGGACAGCCGCTGGCCACCATTGCCCGTTCGGGACGCATGCAGCTGCGCGCCTGGGTGTCGCAGCGCTACTTCGACCGGATCGGGTCGTTCACCGATGCCGCTTTCCGGCTGGCTTCCGACGATACGTTCCGCCGCATCAGCGACCTGGGAGGCGAACTCTACACCTCGGGGCGCATCATTTCGCAGGGCACCACGCTGGTTCCCGTCGTCTTTGAGTTCAACGACGACCGCCGCTGCCCCGACGGCGCCGCTGCCGAAGTGATTCTGCTGGGCAGCGAACGTCCCGACGTGGTCACCGTACCCCTGTCGGCCGTCACCGAACAGCAGGGCATCTACCACGTCTACGAGCAGCTTGATCCCAACCACTACCGTCGCCGGCAGGTATGGCTCGGCGGCAACGACGGCGAACGGGTCGAGGTACTGCGCGGCCTCGAGGGAGGCGAACGGATCGTCACCCGCGGTGCGGTACAGGTACGCATGGCTGCCGCATCGGGCTCCATTCCGCATGGTCACACCCACTAAACGACATCCGCCATGTTGAACCGAATCATCCGATTTTCGCTCGACAACCGGCTGGTTGTCGTGATCGTCGCCGTGCTGCTCACCCTGGCAGGGCTCTGGGCGACCTCCCGCATGGAGGTGGACGTTTTTCCCGACCTGAATGCACCGACCGTCGTGGTCATGACCGAGGCCCAGGGCATGGCTGCCGAAGAGGTGGAGCGGCTGGTGACCTTCCCGATCGAAACCTCGCTCAACGGCGCCACCGACGTACGCCGCGTCCGCTCGCAATCGACCACGGGCTTCTCGGTGGTCTGGGTCGAGTTTGACTGGGATACCGATATCTACATTGCCCGCCAGATCGTCTCGGAGCGACTGGCCTCCGTTGCCGAACAACTGCCGCCGACTGTCGGCCAGCCCACGCTGGGCCCGCAGTCGTCCATCCTCGGCGAGATGATGATCGTCGGCCTGACCGCCGACGGCGCGACGACGCCCGAACAGCTCCGCACGCTGGCCGACTGGACGATCCGTCCGCGCCTGCTCTCGGTGGCGGGCGTATCGCAGGTGGCCGTACTGGGCGGTGACATCCGCGAATACCAGATTCTCCTCTCGCCCGAACGCATGAATGCGCTGGGCGTCACCCTGGGCGACATGCTGGCGGCCGCCGAAGAGATGAACCGCAACGCCTCGGGCAGCGTGCTGTACGAGTACGGCAACGAATACATCGTGCGCGGCATGGCCTCCACGACCGATACGGCGCTGATTGCCGGCAGTCTGGTACGCCTCTCCGATACGGGCGAACCGATCCTCTTCAGCGACATCGCCGACGTGCGCATCGGGGCCAAACAGCCCCGTCTGGGCGTCGCCTCGGTGGAGGGTGAGCCGGCCGTCCTGCTGACCGTCACCAAACAGCCCTACACGAGTACCATCGACCTGACCCGCACCCTCGACGCCACCCTCGCCGACCTGGCCTCGTCGCTGCCCGAGGATGTGACCGTCAAGACCGACATCTTCCGTCAGGAACGTTTCATCGACAGCTCGATCGCCAACATCCGCCAGTCGATCGTCGAAGGCGCCCTGTTCGTCATCATCGTGCTGCTCTTCTTCCTGATGAACGGCCGCGTGACCGTCATCTCGCTGACGGCCATGCCGCTGTCGCTGCTGATCGCCATCATCGTCCTGCGCCTGACCGGCAACACGATCAACACGATGAGCCTCGGCGGTATGGCGATCGCCATCGGTTCGCTGGTGGACGACGCCATCATCGACGTGGAGAACGTCTACAAGCGGCTGCGCGAAAACCATGCCCGACCGCGCGAGGAACGCCTTCCCACCCTGAAAGTCGTCTATGACGCCTCGCGCGAGATCCGCGTATCGATCGTCAATGCCACCTTCATCACCATCGTGGCTTTCGTGCCCCTCTTCTTCCTCAGCGGCATGGAGGGACGCATGCTCCGCCCGCTGGGCATCGCCTTCATCGTCTCGCTGCTGGCCTCGCTGCTGGTAGCCGTCACCCTCACGCCGGTCATGTCGAGCTACATGCTCACCACCCCGCGCGCCCTGCGCCGCGGCGAGAAGGAATCGCCCGTAGTCCGTTTCTTCCAGCGCATCTACCGCCGCGCCCTGGAGTGGACACTCAACCGGCGCCGGGCCGTGCTGGGTACGGTCATCGTCCTCTTCGCCGGCGCCATCGTCCTCTTCTGCACCTTCGGCAGCAGTTTCCTGCCCCCCTTCAATGAAGGTTCGCTGACGGTGGGCGTAGCCACGATGCCGGGCGTCTCGCTCGAAGAGTCCGACCGCATGGGCCGCATGGTAGAGGAGATTCTCCTCGAGGTGCCCGAGATCCAGACCGTGGCCCGCAAGACCGGCCGCGCCGAACTGGACGAACACGCCCTCGGAGTCAATGCCTCCGAACTGGAGGCCCCCTTCGTACTGGACAAGCGGTCGCGCGACGAGTTTCTCGCCGATGTCCGCCACCGGCTCTCCGAACTGCGCGGCGTGACCATCGAGGTGGGCCAGCCCATTTCGCACCGCATCGATGCCATGCTTTCGGGTACGAAAGCCAACATTGCCGTCAAACTCTTCGGCGATGACCTGAACCAGCTCTACGCCACGGCCGTCCGCATCGGCAATGCCATCGGCGGTCTGGAGGAGATCGCCGACGTGAGCGTCGAGCAGCAGGTGGAGCGTGCCGAACTGCAGATCACACCCCGCCGCGACATGCTGGCCCGCTACGGCGTGACGATGCCCGAATTCAACCAGTTTGTCACCACGGCGCTGGCCGGTACGGTCGTCTCGCAGGTCTACGAGGGCAACAACACCTTCGACCTGACCGTCAAGGTGGACGACAGCCGGCGCAACACGATGGACCGCATCGGCGATCTGCTCGTGGACGGCACGGCCGGCAAGGTGCCGTTGAGCTACCTGGCCGACATCCGCTCCTCGGCGGGTCCCAATACGATCAGCCGCGAGAATGTCAAGCGCAAGATTGTCGTTTCGGCCAACGTGGTGGGCGGCGACCTGGGCGGTGCGGTGGAGGCCATCCGCAAGACCATCGACCGCGAAGTCACCCTGCCCGAAGGCTACTACATCGAATACGGCGGCCAATTCGAGAGCCAGCAGTCGGCCTCGCGCACGCTGCTCTTCGCCTCGTGCATTGCCCTGCTGGTGATCTTCATGCTGATCTTCCAGGAGTTCCGCAGCCTGCCCCTGTCGGCCATGATCATGGTCAACCTGCCCTTCGCCCTGATCGGCGGCGTGGCCAGCATCGGACTCACGTCGGGCGTGGTGAGCATTCCGTCGATCATCGGCCTCATCTCGCTCTTCGGCATCTCGGTGCGCAACGGCATCCTGCTCGTGTCGCACTACAACCAGCTCCGCGCCGACGGTCTGGGCCTGCGCGAGGCCGTCATCCAGGGATCGCTCGACCGACTGACCCCCATCCTGATGACCTCGCTGACCACTGCCCTGGCCCTGATTCCGCTGGCCCTCGGCAGCGAGGTCTCCGGCAACGAGATACAGAGCCCGATGGCGCAGGTCATCCTCGGCGGACTGGTCAGCTCCACCCTGCTCAACGGCTTCGTCATGCCGATCATGTATCTGATTTTCGGACGACGCGCCGTCGTCGCTCCGGCCACACCGAACGAAAAAGCTCTCTGCCATGAATAAGAAACTCGGAATGCTCGCCCTCGGTCTGCTGCTTGCCGGACCGGTGGCCGCACAGAACGAACTGCAATACGTCCTCGAAAGCATCGAGCGCAACAACCTCACCCTGCAGGCCGAACACTACGCCTCCCAGGGACGCACCTACGAGGCCCGCATGGGCAACTCGCTGGAACCGCTCTCCGTGGCCTACGAATCGGTTGGCGAAGGCGGACTGCCGGTCGGCCAGGCCGGCGAACTGGAGATCTCCCAGGAGTTTGCCCTGCCGATGCTCTACGCCGCCCGCAACCGGAAGGCCCGCTCCCTCGCCTCGCAGTACGAGGCCGAATACCTCGCCCTGCGCCAGCAGACGCTGCTCGAAGCCAAGGAGATCTACCTGGAACTGTGTGCCCTGCAGGCCATCGTCGCCGTCAACCGGCCGCGCATGCAGGCAGCCGAACACCTGGCCCGCCTCTATGAGACGCGCTACCAGACGGGCGATGCCACGCTGATCGACAAGAACCGGGCCGAATTCGAGGAACTGCTGCTCCGCGAGAGCCTCTCGACGGTCGACCTGCGGATCATCGAACTGGAACGCCGGCTGACGACCCTCAACGGCGGACAGCCCCTCGCATGCTCCTACGTGATGCCGCCGATGGAGACCCTCTCGCCGCTCGACTCCCTGCAGGCGGACTGGGAGGCCTACGCCCCCGATCTGACCGTAGCCCGGCTGCAGGCAGAGGCTGCCGGGGACGATGTCAAGGTCAGCCGCCGCGAGGCGCTGCCCCGGCTGGGACTCGGTTACAAGGCGACCTACGGTGAGGGAAGCTACAACAACGGCCTGACGGCCGGCCTCAGCATTCCGCTCTTCTCGAACCGCCACAATGTCAAACGGGCGCAGGCCTACGAACGGGCCGCCCGGGCCGAAGCGGAAGCCGCCGTGGTGGAGAAGCGCAATACGGTGAACGAACTCTATGCCAAGGCGGACTATGCCGCCCGCCTGCTGCAGTCGTTCGACATCATGCCCGATGCGGATTCCTACGTCGGCGTGTTGGTGCGCCTGCTCGAATCGGGCCAGATGAACATCATCGACTACTATTCGGAGCTGGACACGCTCTACCAGACGCTCGAGACCCGCATCCGGATCGAAATGGAGTACCGGCTCGGCGTGGCCCGGCTGCTGGTCATCTACCTGTAACCGGCCCGCTCCCTACGCAAAAGGAGGCTGCCCCGTGAAGGACAGCCTCCTGTTTTATGCGTTGCGCATCCCGGCCGCAGGGCGGTTACTCGAACAGCATCCGGTTGTTGGCCACGAGCGGCCGCACCGCTTCGAACACCTTGCGGGATACGCTGCCCCGCTGCAGCGCGTCGAGATAGCCCGAATTGTGGGTATCCGTTCCGACAAACGTATAGACGCCCTGACGCAGGAGCGACTCGGCGCACCGCCGGGCGTTGCCGCCATGGAATCCGCACAGGGAGAGCAGGTTGAGCTGCAGCTTATACTGCTTGAACAGATTCATCACCTTGCTGCCGCCGTCGTTCTGGACAAAGGCGTACCGCTCCGGATGGGCCAGAATGATCTCATAGCCGGCAAGCGCCGCCTCGAAAAGAATATCGAACGCATGGACGCTGTAACCGCTGATCGAGAACTCGGCCAGCACATGCCGCCCCGCCATGGTCAGCGGCTCGCCCGCCATGCGCTCGGCAAACTTGTCGTCAACGAAATACTCGGCTGCCAGCCGCACGTCCAGCCCCGCTTCGGGACGGAAGGCGGCAAACTCGCGCCACAGATCCGCCTCGGTGCGGCTGTCATAGGCACCGTGGATCAGATGCGGCGTCAGATACATGCCCCGCATCCCCATGCTCTGCATCCGGAGCTGCAGGTCGCGGCTCTTTTCGGGCGTGGCGGCACCGTCGTCCACCCCCGGCAGGAGGTGGCAGTGGATGTCGTAGTAGCCGTCGAGCAGGTCGGCGAGGTAATAATGCTTGCTGCAAAAACTGAACATATCGCAAAAAATAGGGTGTGCTATACGATGGTCCGGAAGTAGGCGATCGTCCGCTCCAGCCCCTCCCGCAACGGTACGCGGGGCTGCCAGCCGTCGAGCATCCGGCGGGCCAGCGTAATGTCGGGCTGGCGCTGCCGCGGATCGTCGGACGGCAGCGGACGGAAGACGATGCGGGAGTCGGATCCGACCAGTTCCCGGATCTGTCGGGCCAGTTCGAGGATTGTGAACTCGTTCGGGTTGCCGAGATTGACCGGTCCCGTAAAGCCGTCGCAGTTCATCATGCGGATCATTCCTTCGACCAGATCGGAGACATACTGGAAACTGCGCGTCTGCGAACCGTCGCCGTAGATGGTCAGCTCCTCGCCCCGCAGCGCCTGCACGATGAAATTCGAGATGACGCGGCCGTCGCCGATATTCATGTTCGGCCCGTAGGTATTGAAAATACGGACGATGCGGATATCCACGCCGTTCTGACGGTGGTAATCCATGAAGAGCGACTCGGCACACCGCTTCCCCTCGTCATAGCAGGAGCGCAGGCCGATCGGATTGACGTGTCCCCAATAGGCTTCCGTCTGGGGGTGCTGGTCGGGATCGCCGTACACCTCCGACGTGGAGGCCTGCAGAATGCGGGCCCGGACCCGTTTGGCAAGCCCCAGCATGTTGAGCGCCCCCAGGAACGAGGTCTTGGTGGTCTTGATCGGATTGTACTGGTAGTGGATCGGCGAAGCGGGACAGGCCAGGTTGTAGATCTGGTCCACCTCGGCGTAATAGGGCGAGGTGACGTCGTGACGCACCAGCTCGAAATTGCCGCAGCCCATCAGCGCCTTCACATTGGCCTTGCTGCCCGTAAAATAGTTGTCCAGACAAATGACGTCGTGCCCTTCGTTCACCAGCCGCTCGCACAGATGCGACCCGATGAAGCCGGCACCTCCCGTAACCAGTATCCTTTTCATCCGAAATCCGTTTTCTCTCCATCCGGCGGCCGGAACCGCCGACTGCAAAGGTAACCTTTTTCGGTAAACGATCGCCCGAAAAAGCCCGACGTTCCAGCGCCTCATACAATGAACGGCCCATTGCGGCGTTATTATATGCGGGGAGCAGCCGATCGGGATCGGGAGACGGCTTTTTTGCGTATCTTTGTTCCGATCCGCCATCGGGCGGAACCGACACTTCCCTTGTAGCATATGAAGGCCAGAACCAGAAGTTTCATCGTCACGGCAATCGCATCGGCCACGGTGCTGTTCGCAGCGGGCTGCGGTACGCAGGAGACCATCTTCAGCTCCCAGTTGGAGACCATCCGCACGTGGATCACCTCCCAGTCCGACAACAACGGTCCCGACTACGAGGAGGTGGCCTCGGGCGTCTACCGCGCCATCATCCTGCCGGACGACGGCCGCGGCGCGCCTTTCATCGCCGCCGGCGACAGCCTCTACGTGTGGTACGAGATCTACCAGTTCTCCTCGGGCTTCCAGCGGAACAACACCAGTGCGCTGATCTACACCAACAAGAAGGAGAAGATGCCGACGAATGTCCGCTGGGACGACGACGTGCTGAAGCTCCGGCTGGGCGACGGGTCGCTGCTGCGGGGCGTGGAGAAATCGCTGGACGGCTGTGCCCAGAGCGACACGGTCAGCGTCGTGCTGACCTCCAGCAACGCCTACGGCAAGGTACAGATGCAGCAGGTGCCGCCCAATACGCCGCTCATCTGGTTCATCGACGTTGAAAAAGTAATCAAAAACGAATAAGACAACCCCACGCTTATGAATCGCATCCTCTTCCTGCTTGCAGTCGGCTGCTCCGCCCTTGTCTCGTTTGCCTGCACCCACGAGAGCAAAACGGACACGGACGCCATCACGCGCCGCTCGTTCGAAGCCTGGATGGCCGCCCACGCCCCGCAGGCCGAACCGCTGGGCGACACGGGACTCTACTACGAAGTGCTGGCCCAGTCCGAGGAGGGTTCCTCGGGCAAGGTCGATGTCCGCGGCAAGTGGATCGACGTCAGCTACCGGATGAGCACGCTGGAGGGCGACATCTTCTACAACCGCGACGAAGCGACCGCACGGCTGATCGGCAACTACGACGACTATACGCACTATGTGCCCGAACGGTTCTACATCGCCAGTTCGTGGAACAAGAGCAGCCTGCCCAAGGGACTCTACACCGCCTTCACGGAGATCGTGCCGGGCCAGACGTGGCGTGTCTACGTGCCGGCCGACATGGCCTTCTCCTCGAGCGGTTTCGACATGACCTCCTACGGCTACGGTGGCCAGAACGCCCTGGGGGCCGACAAGGCCATCATCATCGACGAACTCCGCATCACGGACATCATCGAGAACCCCCAGCAGCAGGGCGACGACCAGATCCGTACGCTGGCCACCACACCCCGGCCGGAGGGCTGGGGCAAATACCCGAACGACACCGTCCGTCAAGGCCTCTACATGGATGTGCTCTACCGCACCATGGCGCAGGACACCATCCCGGTAGGCAGCCAGGTGGAGATCTACTACAAGGTAAGCTTCCTGGACGGCCAGCTGATCGACTCGAACATCGACTCCGTGCTGACCAACCGTTTCGGCACCGTCCGCTCGTCGGACATCACCTCGGCCATTACCGTGACGCGCATGGCCGAAGGCTCCACCGCCACGAACGGGTACCAGATGCCGGCCAAGGTCTTCTACGCCATCCTGCCCGACGTCTGCTACGGCGACTCGTTGCGGATTGCCGTGCCGGCCAAATACGGCTACTTCACGGAGTACATGCCGCCGAACAAGAGCGAATCGCAATGGACGGCCTCCACGACCTTCAACAACTACAAGGGATACGACTACGGAGACTACACCATCGACGACACGGACTACTATTTCGGCGCCTCGACCTTCTACATGCCGACGGCCTCCTCTTCCGTCGTCTCCATCGCCGAGATCAAGCCCTACACGCCGCTGATCTACGAGCTGGTGGTTCGCAAACCGGAGAACTAATCCCCCCTACATAATATATACAAAAGCGAGCGCCGCTGCCGGACCGGAATCCGCAGCGGCGCTCGCTTTTGTATCCAAAGGATGTTGCCCTACCGGATACGGTCAAGCGACCGGATGAGCAGAATATCCTTGCGGATACCCAGCAGGCCCAGGTAGGCGAAGATCAGCGCAAAGAGGGGGAAGAGTGCGGCAATGTGCATCCGCCAGGCCGCAGTGGCAAAGCCGCCCAGACTCTGTACGCCACCCCAGATGTAATAAATCTCGAAGACGATCGTACCGGCCAGCAGTACCATCTCCACCACGCACAGACGGAACTGCACGAGGCGTTTCTTGAAGAGGAAAATGATGACCAGTGCAAGCAGCGCGGCACAGCCGGCCAGCGCCGAAAGGCCATAGGCGCTCAGCACCATCTGCCCCTCCGCATCGAAGAAGCCGAGGGCGTTCAACTTCATCTCCGCGGCACCGCCGAGAAACGAGCTGAGCGGCATCGCAAAGGTCAGGCCGGTCAGCACGGCGGCGAGCAGCAGATAAAGCGATTGAATTCTCTGAATCATATTGGTTTCGTTATTGGTTTTTCATTCCGTTTCCGGCGGTCTGTCCGCCGATGCGTTCATCGATCAGGTAGCGGTTGCGGTCGGTGGCGTTGCGGTTGATCAGCTCGCCGAGGAAGCCCGCCAGGAAGAGCAGCACGCCCAGTCCGACGGCCAGCAGGCAGAGGAAGAAGAGCGGCTGGTCGGTCACGGGACGGAAGGCCACTCCGGCCGCCTGCCGGTTGAGCTTCTGGGCGATGATGATGACGACGGCCACGGCACCGAAGAGGAACATCAGCGTACCCAGGCTGCCGAAGAAATACATCGGACTGCGCCCGAAACGCGACAGGAACATCACGGTAATCAGATCGAGATACCCTTTCACGGCCCGCTCCCAGCCGAACTTGCTGTGGCCGTACTTGCGGGCGCGGTGATAGACCACCTTCTCGCCGATGCGGTCGAACCCGGCATTCTTGGCGAGAATCGGGATGTAGCGGTGCATCTCGCCATAGACCTCGATGCTCTTGACCACCTTGGCACGGTAGGCCTTCAGTCCGCAGTTGAAGTCGTGGAGCCGGATGCCCGACATCAGGCGGGCCGTCGCGTTGAAGAGCTTGCTGGGCCAGCGCTTGCCGATCGGATCGTGGCGCTCCTTCTTCCAGCCCGACACCAGATCGTACCCCTCGTCGTGCACCATCCGGTAGAGGGCGGGAATCTCGTCGGGCGAATCCTGCAGGTCGGCGTCCATCGTGATGACCACCTCGCCGCGGGCCGCCTCGAAACCGCAGTAGAGCGCGGCGCTCTTGCCGTAGTTGCGGCGGAAGCTGATGCCCCGCACCGCCTCGTCGGCCGCCGCCAGCTGCCGTACCGTCTCCCACGAGCCGTCGCGGCTGCCGTCGTCCACAAAGATGAGTTCATAGGAAAACCGGTTGGCCGTCATTACGTTCCGGATCCACTCGGCCAGTTCGGGCAGCGACTCCCGCTCGTTGTACAGCGGGACGACGACGGATATGTCGATTCCACTCTCAGGCTGCATCGCCGTCGCGTTTGGGTTCGTCCTCCCCGGCGGGAGCGAACGGTTCGGGTTTGCGCTGGGCCACGGCGCTCGTGAAGAGGCCGATCAGACCGCCCTGCACCAGATAGGTAATCACTCCGGCCACCACCAGCAGCAGCGGATTGAACATGGCCCGGTAGAGGCTGTCGTACGTGGTATCGAACTGATCCTGGGTCAGCAGGCCCCGCATCTCGCCCATGATCGTATCAATCGACATGACCACCGCATCCCGCACCAGGAAGTTGTACATCAGCGCCGTAGCGACCCCCATGATCACGCCCGTAAAAAGCATCATCGCCATCACGAAGCCCATGCAGCGGTTGTAGGGGAAGCCGTCGCGCGCCGAAGCACGACCGGCCATGCGCCGCGTGAAGCCGTAGAGCAGCAGGGCAAAAACCAGAATCGACACCCACTCGATCCACGACCTCGGCGCCGCAAACGACAGCCGCACCAGTTGCAGGGAAGCGGTCACCAGACCGATGATGGAGCCGCCCTTCATCGCCTCCGTCCAGAACATTTTTTTCGTTATTTCCATAGCATTTTGCTGTTTTTCGTTTTGCAACGGCACACCCTCCGCAGAGCCGGTGCGCGTAAAGGACAAATATACGCAAAGGAGGGCGCCGCGGCAAATGAAAATGCAGTTTTCGGCTGCGATGCCGCACTCCCGAGCCGCTCGCCGGCCAGGGTCAGTATTTGTACTTGCCCCGCCACAGGGCGGCCATGCGCCGCGCCAGTTCCGCCTCCTTGGGGTTGTCGGCGGGATCATAAAAACGGTGGCCCTCCAGTCCGGCGGGCATGAACTCCTGTTCGACGAAATGGCCCTCAAAGTCGTGGGCATACTTGTAGTCCTTGCCGTAGTCCAGCTCCTTCATCAGTTTGGTGGGGGCGTTGCGGATGTGCAGCGGCACGGAGCGGTTGTTCGTGTCGTGCGCCACCCACGCCATCGCCTTGTTGATGGCCATATAGGCCGAATTGCTCTTGGGGCTGGTTGCCAGATAGATGGTCGCCTCGGCTAGCGGAATGCGCGCTTCGGGCATACCCACCTTGTGAACCGTGTCAAAACAGGCGTTGGCCAGCAGCAGGCCGTTCGGGTTGGCCAGTCCGACATCCTCCGAAGCCAGAATCACGAGCCGCCGCGCAATAAATTTGGGATCCTCCCCCGCACTGAGCATCCGCGCCAGGTAGTAGATCGCCGCATTGGGGTCACTGCCGCGCACACTCTTGATGAAGGCCGAGATGATGTCGTAGTGCATCTCGCCGTTCTTGTCGTAGGTGGCAATGTTCTGCTGCAGCGCGTCGGTCACCGTGCGGTCGTCGATCACCAGATCGCCCTCGGTGGCGCCGGCCACGATATCGAGAATATTGAGCAGCTTCCGTGCATCGCCCCCGGCAAAGCTGAAAAGGGCGTTCGTCTCGCGCACCTCGATGTGCCGCTGGCGCAGTTCGGTGTCGGTGGTCAGCGCCCGGTCCAACAGCTCCTGCAGCTGGGCGTCGTCCATCGCCCGCAGCACATAGACCTGACAGCGCGAGAGCAGCGGCGAAATCACCTCGAAGGAGGGGTTCTCGGTCGTGGCGCCGATCAGCGTGATGTCGCCCTGCTCGACGGCCCCCAGCAGGGAATCCTGCTGCGCCTTGTTGAAGCGGTGGATCTCGTCGATGAAGAGAAAGGGGGCCGGCGTGTTGAAGAACTTCTGCTTGCGCGCCTGCTCGATCACCTCGCGCACATCCTTCACGCCCGACGTAACGGCCGAGAGGGTGAACATGCGCCGGTCGAGCGCCGTGGCCACCAGCCGGGCAAGGGTCGTCTTGCCCACCCCGGGCGGACCCCACAGGATGAACGAGGGGACGTTGCCCGTCTCCAGAAACCGGCGGAACACTCCGTCGGGCCCCACCAGATGCTCCTGACCGATATATTCGTCGAGGGTGTGGGGACGCAGCCTTTCGGCAAGCGGCATGTTGGACATAGCTTCGTTACGTTTTGACTTTACCCGACAAAATTAACGATTTTTTCCCGTACGGGAAGGCGCCCGCTCCGGGGCCAGAGCCAGGGTCCGAAAAACCGCCCGACGGCACAATATCACTCCCGCAGGGCGCGTTCTACCCTTACAAAACCGAAAAAAGCCGGATCAACCGAATGCCTATGCCGAAACTCGCCGCTATGATTTAGGGGACGCGCGGTCCGCCGCCCGTCTCCCCGCCAACGAACAACAACATCATATCGGATACTATGAACAGAAAATGGATTTTTGCAGGTCTGATCGTCGTGGCTGTCCTCTTCGGCAGCGGCGTCGCCCTGCTGACAACCAACAGCCTCCGCCCGGCCGATGAGCCGCGCACGCAGAAGCGGATCGCCTCGATCGAAACGGATCCGGCCGCTCACTTCACCTCGTATGAACCCCAGAACTATCCCGACCTGACCTACGCGGCCGAAAACGCGGTCAATGCGGTAGTCAACATCGAAGTCACCCAGGAGGTGGAGATGCGGAGCGTCGATCCCTTCCTGGAGCTCTTCGGCATTCCCCAGGGCTACTCGCGGGGCGGCATGGCACCGCGTGAGGTCAAGGCAGGCGGTTCGGGCGTCATCATCTCGCAGGACGGCTATATCGTCACCAACCACCACGTCATCAACAACGCCACCAAGGTAAAGGTCAAACTCTACGACGGACGCACGTTCGACGCCGAGGTGGTCGGTTCCGATCCCACGACGGAGGTGGCCCTGATCAAGATCGACGGACACAACCTCCCCACGCTGGCCTTCGGCGACTCAGATGCCCTGCGGCTGGGCGAATGGGTGCTGGCCATCGGTAGCCCCTTCGACCTGCAGTCGACCATCACGGCGGGCATCGTCAGCGCCAAGTCGCGCAACCTGGGCGCCATTCCGAACCAGTACCGGGTCGAGTCGTTCATCCAGACCGATGCGGCCGTCAATCCGGGCAACTCGGGCGGCGCACTGGTCAACACGCGCGGTGAGCTGGTGGGCATCAACACGCTCATCAAGAGCCAGACGGGCACCTACATGGGCTACTCCTTCGCCATCCCCAGCGCGATCGTGAAGAAAGTGGTCCTCGACCTCAAGGAGTACGGTGTGGTACAACGCGCCCTGCTGGGCGTAGCCTACCAGGAGATCAACGAGGAGTTCATCGAACGCTTCGGCGATGAATACGGCATCAAGGAGCCCGGAGGTGTCTATGTGGCCGAGGTACAGCAGGGCGGCGCCGCCCAGGCAGCCGGCATCCGCCGCGGCGACATCATCACCGCCATCGACGGCACGACCGTCAACCGGGCCGCCAACCTCGCCGAACTGATGTCGCGCTACCGCCCGAACGACAAGATCACCGTTTCGGTAAAAAGAGACGGCAAAGTGAAACAATTCGAGGTGGTTTTGCGTAATACTGCTGGTAAAGCAGAATTGCTTCCCCGCGACTACACGGCCGTGGCCGACGAGCTGGGAGGCAGCTTCACCGAGATCAGCGAGAAGACCCGCCGCGGGCTGAGAATCGACGGCGGCATTCAGGTCGCCCGCATCGAGCAGGGCGGCGTGCTGGCCCAGGCCCGGGTACGCGAAGGGTTCGTCATCACCCACATCAACGGCAAGGCGATCTCCTCGGTACGCGACCTCGACCGGATCGAGGGCCCCGTACGGAACATCGACGGAGTCTATCCGAACGGCCGCGCCATCAGTTACTCGCTGATCCGATAACACGGCATCGACCTCACTACGGAACGAAGCCCGGCCTGCGCAGCGCCATTTCCCTGCGAGGCCGGTTTCGTTTTCCCGAAGCGCAGGCACGGCCCGCCGAAGAGGAACAACAAAAGAAAGGAAACAGATAGCATGAGGCAATTAAAGATCACAAAATCGATCACGAACCGTGAGAGCGCATCGCTCGACAAATACCTCCAGGAGATCGGCAAGGAAGACCTGATCACCGTCGAGGAGGAGGTGGAGCTTGCCCAGCGCATCAAGAAGGGCGACCAGGAAGCGCTCGAAAAACTGACGAAAGCCAACCTGCGTTTCGTCGTTTCGGTGGCCAAACAGTACCAGAATCAGGGCCTGAGCCTCCCCGACCTGATCAACGAGGGCAACCTTGGCCTGATCAAGGCGGCCGAGAAGTTCGACGAGACGCGCGGTTTCAAATTCATCTCCTACGCCGTGTGGTGGATCCGTCAGTCGATTCTGCAGGCGCTGGCCGAGCAGTCGCGTATCGTACGTCTGCCCCTCAACCAGGTCGGATCGCTCAACAAGATCAACAAGGCCTTTGCCCGTTTCGAGCAGGAGAACGAGCGCACCCCCTCACCCGAGGAGCTGGCCAACGTGCTCGACATCCCGAAGGAGAAGGTGTCCGACACGCTGCGTGTTTCGGGCCGCCACGTCTCGGTGGACGCCCCCTTCTCGGACGGCGAGGACAACAACCTGCTCGACGTGCTGGTGAACACCGATTCGCCCAACGCCGACCGGGGCCTCATCAACGAATCGCTCTCCACCGAGGTGGAGCGCGCGCTGGCCACGCTGACCGACCGCGAGCGTGACATCATCCGCTACTTCTTCGGCATCGGCTGCCCCGAAATGACCCTCGAGGAGATCGGTGAGAAGTTCGGACTGACCCGCGAACGCGTACGCCAGATCAAGGAGAAGGCCATCCGCCGCCTGCGTCACAGCTCGCGCAACAAATTCTTGAAATCCTACCTGGGTTAGGCGTCCGGCCCGGCTCTTCCGCAACAAGGGAAATGCCCCGCACAGAGGGGTGTTTCCCTTTTTTCGTCTCCGCCCGTACGCTGCCCCGGAGCGAAAAGGCGGCTGGCGCAACGCACCGTCACGGTGCAATGCTTATCTTTGCGCCGCAAAACCAAACATCGCATTCATGAGAGGACTTTATACCGTTCTGCTGCTACTCTGTTCCAACGCCTTCATGACCGTCGCCTGGTACGGCCACTTGAAATTCAACGAGATGCGAACCGGCAATCCGCTGCCGCTCTTCGTTGTCATTCTGATGAGCTGGGGCATCGCCTTCTTCGAATACTGCTGCCAGGTGCCGGCCAACCGCATCGGCTTCATCGACAACGGAGGCCCCTTCTCGCTCTTCCAGCTGAAGGTGATCCAGGAGGTGGTTTCGCTGGCCGTCTTCACGGTCTTCGCCCTGCTGGTCTTCAAAAACGAAACGTTGCGCTGGAACCATCTGGCGGCTTTCATCTGCCTGATCCTCGCCGTCTACTTCGTCTTCAAGAAGTAAGGAGGATCCGTTTCCACCCCCAGGCGGAACCCGACCCCGTTGGCCGGTTCCGCCTTTTTGCATATATTTGTCCATGCACCATTAAACCATTACCATCATGACTGCAACTGACACCCTGATGACCAAAAACGGTCACGAACTGCATATCGGATTTCTCGGTCACGGCAGCCTGCGCTTCGACTGCCTGGGCCGCACGCTCTACATCGACCCCGTCGCCATGTTTGCCGACTACACGGACGCCCCGAAGGCCGATCTGATTCTGGTAACCCACCACCACGACGACCATTGCGACCCGGCGCTGATCAAACAGCTGCTGAAACCCGACGGTGAGGTGATCTCCACCGAGACGGTGGTCGGCCAGCTCGGCTACGGCACCCCGATGCACAACGGCGAGGTGCGCCGCATCGACGACCTGCTCACCATCGAGGCGATTCCGGCCTACAACACCACCGCCGGACGCGACTGCTTCCACCCCCACACGGGACGTGACAACGGCTACCTGCTGACGCTCGACGGCGTACGTATCTATGTCTCCGGCGACAGCGAGCCCACGCCCGAGATGCTGGCGCTGCGCGACCTGGACGTTGTCTTCCTGCCCGTCAACCAGCCCTACACGATGACGGTGGATCAGGCCGTCGCCACGGTACGCGCCCTGCATCCGGCCCTCTTCTATCCCTACCATACGGGCCAGACGGATTTCGTGACCGATCTGGAACAGCTGGCCGACCGGCTGAACGGCAGCGGCACGGAGGTGCGCATCCGGCCGATGGCATAACGCACGGGACCCTGCAACACGACAAGGGGAGGTATTCTCGGAATACCTCCCCTTGTCATATCCATGCCGGGCGCCTCACTCCGCGTCCCGTCCCGCTCCGAAGATGACGGGCGGCAACTGGTCGATGCGGCCGATGCGGATCACCTCCACCCCCTTGGGCAGCGGCGAGGCGTCCTTATAATAGGAGGAAACGACAATCCGCCCGAAGCCGAGCCGGGCCGCCTCCAGAATGCGCTGATAGGTACGGGGAGCGGGACGCACCTCGCCCGAGAGGCCGATTTCGCCCGCGCAGCAGATGCCGTTCGCCAGCGGCCGGTCGAAATAGGAGGAGATGACCGCAGCCATCACCGCCAGGTCGAGTCCCGTGTCGGAGACCTTGAAGCCGCCCGCAAAGTTCAGGAAAACATCCTTCTGGTACATTTTCAGTCCGACCCGCTTCTCCAGCACGGCCAGCAACATGTTCAGCCGCTTGAGGTCGAATCCCGTCGCCGAACGCTGGGGCGTACCGTAGGCGGCATTGCTCACGAGCGACTGCACCTCGATCAGATAGGGCCGGATGCCATCCGCCGCCGCCCCGACGGCAATGCCGCTGAGCGGTTCGTCGTAATGGGTCAGCAGAATCTCGGAGGGGTTGTCAACCTCCGCCAGACCGTCGCCGCGCATCTCGAAGACGCCGATCTCGTAGGTGGCGCCGAAGCGGTTCTTGTTGCCGCGCAGGATGCGGTAGACGTTGTTGCCGTCCCCTTCGAACTGCAACACCACATCCACAATGTGCTCCAGCACCTTCGGGCCCGCAATGGTGCCGTCCTTGGTGATGTGGCCGATCAGCAGGATGGAGGTACCCGTCGTCTTGGCATACTTGAGCAGCATGGCGGCACATTCGCGGATCTGCGATACGCTGCCGGGCGAAGATTCGATCGCCTGGCTGTAGATCGTCTGAATGGAGTCGATCACCAGCAGGTTGGGGCGCACCGCCTCCGCCTGGCGGATGATGTCGTCGAGCAGCGTCTCGGAGTAGATCAGACACTCGCCGTCGCCGCCGGGCAGCCGGTTGGCGCGCATCTTGATCTGCTGGGGCGACTCCTCGCCCGACACGTAGAGCGTCTTCAGTCCGTTGCTGCCGAGGGCCAGCTGCAGGGCAAGCGTCGATTTGCCGATGCCCGGTTCGCCGCCCAGCAGCACGAGCGACCCCTTCACCATGCCGCCGCCCAGTACCCGGTTGACCTCCGCCGATCCCAGATCGAGCCGGCGGTGGGTCACCTCCTCGATCTCGCCGACCGGCACGGGGCGCGACGAGGCCCGCCCGTAGGCCACCGGCATACGCTCCTCCTCGCCGCGGCTGACCACCTCCTCGGTGAAGGTGTTCCACTCGCCGCAGGCAGGACATTTGCCCAGCCACTTGGGGGCCTCATAGCCGCAGGCCGAACAGAAATAGGCTTTCTTGACTTTCGCCATGGCGTGTACAGTTTATTTGTTCGGGAAGAACAGCCGTTGCAGGTCGTTGCTCGTCGCATAGATCATCAGGGCGAAGAGCAGGGCCATGCCCACAATCTGGGCATAGGTCATGAACCTGTCGCTCGGCCGCCGCCCCGTAATCACCTCCACCAGCAGGAAGAGAACGTGGCCGCCGTCGAGCGCCGGAATGGGCAGAATGTTCATCACGGCCAGAATGATGGACAACAGCGCCGTGATCTCCCAGAAGACCGGCCAGCTCCACCGTTCGGGGAAGATGTTGCCGATGGCAATGGGGCCGCCCAGCGACTTGTAGGCCTCCGTCTCGGGCTGGAAGACCAGTTTCAGCTGTTTCCAGTAGTTGGCGATCTCTTCGCCGATGCGGTGCCATCCGGCAGGAATCGCCTGCCAGAGGGTATATTCGCGCGTGTGGACAGGCGTCACGGCCAGCATGTCGACCGCCGCGCCGATCCGCCCCTCGGGCGAAACGGCCACCGTCACGTCACGCCGCAGGGTCACCCCCGCACTGTCGCGCTCCACGGTGAGAGAGGCCTCCTGCCCCTTCAGTTCCGGGAACCGTTCGATGTATTGGTCAAAGTAGCGCAGCTCCTCGCCGTCGAGCCCCACCAGCCGGTCCCCGACCTGCAGGCCCGCCGCTTCGGCTCCGCTGCCCGGTACCACCTGCCCGATCAGAAAGGGATAGCGGGGTGTGATGAAGGCCGGATCCTCGGCCATGGCCAGCACGGAAGCCTCAGGCGTGCGGAAACGCACCGTGTCGCCGTCGCGCAGCACGACGATGTCGGCCTGCTGGTCGAGCAGCAGCGCCATCCGCAGCAGGCGGAAATCGTCGTACGCCTCGCCGTTGACCGACAGGATGCGATCGCCGTCCCGGTACCCCATGCCGCGGGCCTGGTCGCTGAATACGTAGCCGTAGCGCATGTCGTCGGTGGCGAGGTAGCTGTCCCCCCACTTCCAGCTCATGCCCACATAGATGAGAAAGGCCAACACGACGTTCATCAGCACACCGCCCACCATGATGAGCAGCCGCTGCCAGGCCGGTTTCGCACGGAATTCGTCGGGCTGCGGGTCATGCTTCATCTGCTCGGTATCCATGCTCTCGTCAATCATGCCGGCCAGCTTCACATAGCCGCCGAAGGGGATCCAGCCGATGCCGTAGCGGGTGCCGCCGCGGGTCACCGACCACCAGGGGCGCCCGAAGAAGAGTTGGAACTGCTCGACCCGCACCCCGAAGAGGCGGGCAAACAGAAAGTGTCCCAACTCGTGCACGATCACGAGCAGCGAAAAGCTCAGAATAAATTGCAGTATCTTGATCAGAATATCCATACCTTGTCTGTTGAAGGAAAGATTCCGGAGACCGGTTCCGCCCCGCCTACCGGATCATGGCGGCCGTCATGCGGCGCACCTCGGCGTCGCATGCCTGGTAGTCCGCCACCGTCGGCTCCGCCACGAAGGCGGCCTGCTCCAGAGCCCGCTCGATGAGCCGCACAATGTCGCAGTACCCGATGCGCCCCTCCAGGAAGGCGGCCACGGCCACCTCGTTGGCGGCATTCATCGTACAGGGCGCCGTACCGCCCCGCCGCAGGCAGTCGTAGGCAATCTCCAGCGCGGGAAACTTCTCCCGGTCGGGCTCCTCGAAGGTGAGGGTCGCCATGCGGGCCAGATCGAGCCGCTCGCCGCCGTAGGTGAAACGCTCGGGGAAGGTGAGCGCATACTGGATCGGCAGCCGCATGTCGGGCGTGCCGAGCTGTGCCTTGACCGCGCCGTCGTCAAACTCCACCATGGAGTGAACGACCGACTGGGGATGCACCAGCACGTCGATCCGATCGGCCGGCATGCCGAACAGCCAGTGGGCCTCGATCACCTCGAACCCCTTGTTGACCATCGTCGAGGAATCGACCGTAATCTTGGCTCCCATGCTCCAGTTGGGATGGCGCAGCGCCTCGCGGGCCGTCATTCCGGCCAGCTTCTCGCGGGGCGTGGTGCGGAAAGGTCCGCCCGAAGCGGTCAGAATCAGGCGGCGGGCCGGCGTCCGCTCGCCCACCAGCGACTGGAAGATCGCCGAATGCTCCGAATCGACCGGCAGAATGGGCGCACCCGTGCGGGAGGCCGTTTCGATGATCTGACGGCCGGCAATCACGAGGCTCTCCTTATTGGCCAGGGCCAGCTTCTTGCCCGTCTCCACGGCCGCCAGCGAAGGCATCATGCCCGCATACCCGACCAGCGCATTCACCACCGTATCCACGCTGCCGCCACGCACGATCTGCTCGATGGCATCGGCGCCCGCATAGACCTTCACGGGACGGTCGGCCAGCGCGGCACACAGATCGCCGTAGTAACGTTCGTCGGCAATCACCACCGCATCGGGCTCGAATTCGCGGGCCTGTTCGGCCAGCCGCTGCCACCGTTTGCCGGCCGTCAGGACGGTTGCCTCAAACCGGTCGCCATGCCTGCGCACGACGTCGAGCGTCTGCTCGCCGATCGACCCCGTCGACCCCAGCAGCGCGATCTTCTGTTTCATAGCTTCCTATTGAAAAATGATATAGTTCTGCGGATCCGCCGGCGCACCATCGATCCACAATTCAAAGACAAAATCCTCTCCGGCATGCGGATCGCTCTCGCTGCCGATGTAGCCCAGCGCTTCGCCCGCCTGTACGCGGTCGCCCGTCCGGCGCAGCGACTCACCCACATGCTTGTAGCACGACAGATAGCCGTCGGCATGCTGAATGGCGATCACATTGCCGTCGCTCGGCGTCCACTGGTCCACCACGACCGTACCGGCCAGCACGGCCAGAACCTGCTGGGCACCGTCCGGCTCCACCTCGACGCCATACATGCCGTGCAGCGGATCGAACGTCTCCGTGATCCGTCCCCGCACCGGCGAGGCGAACTCCCGGCGCGAAACCGCTTCGCCGCCCGCTTCGGCTCCCGCCACATTGAGGGCATAGCGGCCCGGCCCCTCGAGCTGGGCGCGCAGCAGCGAATCGGCTGCCGAAGGGGGCACCAGTGCCCGGTCGTGGGTCATCGTATCGACCGAACGCCCCACCGACACCGGCGGCACTTCGCCCGCCAGAATCAGCGACACGTCGTTGGCATAGCGCTGCATGATCCGCACGTCCTGCTCCATCGAATCGAGCCGGTCGAGGTTCTCCATCAGCAGCGCCCGCGCCTGACGGCCCGGATAGCCGGGCAGCTTGTCCAGCACGGGGGTATAGACTACGGCCGTCACCACCACGGCAAACAGGACGATCAACAGTCCCAGCGCGGCCAGCGTCGCCCGCAACGGACTGATGTAGAAGTGCCACACCTCCTCGTTTTCGCGGCGGCTGCGTACGCTGACGCGGTGTTTCTCGTCGAAATGGCGGAACCAGTAGCGCAATCCGCCTCGCTTTTTCTGATCTGTGCCTTCCGGATTTTTCATATCATAGCGAACAATTTACAAAAATAATAAATTACCGGCCCCTCCCGCTCTTTGCCGCCACATTTCGCATGCGGACAGCGCCCGCAGACACCGGCCTCCGAACAACAAACGCACCACCCGCCCGGAAATTGCCGGACGGCTCCGCCTGCCGCAGAAACAATACGGGGCGACGGCATGGCCGTCGCCCCGTATTGCGGTATTGGGAGATGCGCAAGGCTCTATGCCTCGATGTCCTTGTGCTCCTCTTCGTGGAATTCGTCCGACACGAGGATACGTCCGCAGTATTCGCAGACGATGATCTTCTTGTTCTGACGGATCTCGTACTGTCTTTGCGGGGGAATCCGGTTGAAGCAGCCGCCGCAGGCATCACGCTTGACCGTCACCACGGCCAGCCCGTTGCGCACGTTGGAACGGATACGCGTGTAGGCAGCCAGCAGGCGCTCGTCGATCTTGGCCATGGCGCGGGCCTCCTCCTCTTTCAGGCGGGCCATCTCGTCGGCCGTCTCGTCGTCGATGCTGTTCAGCTCGGTCTGCTTGGCCTCCAGGTCGATCTTGCGCTCGGCCAGCACGGCTTCGGCCTCCTCGATCTGTTTCTTCTTGGTCTTCACATCGGCCGTGTACTCCTTGATATGCTTGTCATTGAGCAGAATCTGCAGTTCCTGGTATTCGATCTCCTTGTTGATGGCATCGAATTCGCGGTTGTTGCGGACATTCCGCTGCTGCTCGTTGTATTTGGCGATCTGCGCTTTGGCCTGTTCGGTATCCTCCTTTGCCTGCTTTACGCGCAGGTTCAGATCGTCGATGCTGCTCTTGATGTTGTCGATGCGGGTCTGCAGGCCGGCCACTTCGTCCTCCAGGTCCTGCACCTCGGTAGGAAGCACACCCTTGATTTTGTTGATGGCGTCGATCTTGGAATCGATCTTCTGGAGATCGTAGAGCGCCATAATCTTCTCCTGCATCGAGTAATCGACGACATCCGTCGTTCTTCTGCTTGTTGCCATATCTGTCGTTTCTTTGCTTACACCAAATAGTTCACAGGATTGACCGATCGTTCGCTCCTATGAAGCGCAAAATTAGTTATTTTTTTTCTAATAATTTCACAGATAAGCCCGATGGCGCAATATTCGCTCTCAAAATGGCCCACATCGGCGATAACCAGATCGTTGTCGGCATCCAGAAAGTCGTTGTAGCGGAAATCGGCCGAGATGTAGAGGTCGGCCCCGCTGCGACGCGCATCGGCCATCATCGAGGCGCCCGCCCCCGTGCAGAGCGCCACGCGGCGCACCGTTTCGCGCACCAGCGCGCTGTGACGGATGGCTCCCGTCCCGAGCCGCTCGCGCACCATCCGCAGAAAAGCCTCGGTCGGCATTTCGCACTCCGGACGTCCCACGACGCCGAATCCGGCGCCCGCAGCCGCCCCGGAGGGGGTCAGCAGCTCCATCTCCTGCAGACCCAACTGGCGCCCCAGTGCATAGCTCATCCCCTGAGGCGCGCTGTCCAGATTGGTGTGACAGGCATAGACGGCGATGCCTTCGCGGACGGCCCGCCGCACGGCCCGTTCGATATAGGTGGTGCGCGAAAGCCGCTTGAGCGGATGGAACACCAGCGGATGGTGGGCAATGACCAGTCCGGCCCCCCGCTCGACCGCCTCCTCCAGCACCGCCTCCGTCACATCAACGCAGACCAGCGCGGCATCCGCCTCGTTGTCGGGATCGCCCACAATGAGTCCCGCATTGTCGTAATGCTCCTGCAGCGCCAGCGGTGCAAACTCCTCGAGCGGCGCCACAATCTCCCTGATTTTCATCGCTTACCTCCCAATTTATATCAAAACAGCGTCTGTTCAATGATCCGGGGACGCTCCTTGGCCGGTTCCTCTTCGCCTGCGGACTCCGCCGGCGTTTCCTGCCCCTCGAAGGCAGCCCGAGCCGACGCAAAGCCCTCGTCGGAACGTTCCGCCGTGCCTGCCTCGAGCAACTCGACCGGTACGGCCACCTCGAACAGCATCTGCTCCTCGAAAGGCGGCTTGACCGGCGCCGGTTCGGCAGCAGGTTCCTCCTCCGCCAGTTCGTCGTCATCGACCACGATGCCTCCCGTCGTGAGGTCCTGCTTGATCTCCAGCAGAATGGCCCGAATGTGCATCAGGTGTTCCGCAATCTCGGTGTCGCGATCGACCTCCTTGCGGTAATCGCGGATGTATTTGCGCGCCACCTCGATCTTCATCTTGCGCTCCTTGAGCAGATGGTAGATGACCCGGATGTTGTCCACATCCCGGGGCGTGAAGAGCCGGTTGCCCTTCTTGTTCCGGTGCGGCTTCAGGATGTCGAACTCCTGCTCCCAATAGCGCAGCAGCGACGGGTTGACGTCGAACATCTCGGCCACTTCGCCCATCGTGTAATATACCTTGTTCTTCTTGTGCTCTATCTCCTGCATGACACGAAATCGCGTGGGGTGAATACCTAATTTGATGCAAGTTACGAAAAAACACCGGCCGTCCATCCTCTTTGCGCAAAAAAACATGCGCCACCCCCTCTCTGTCCGGCGCCGCCTCCCCTGCCGCGCAGCCCTGTCCGGCCGGCTGTCCCTGTTCGGCCGGACTCCCGCCCGGCCGCTCCCGTTACGCACAAACACCTATTTACCAAAACAAAACACACTGCAAAACAACCGTTTATGCCATCCATACCCACCTCCGGAAAATACCGACCAGTTTATAACCGTTATTTATGAAAATACAACAAACAACAACTTATGGTTTTCCGACAGACTGCGACGCTCCGGGAGGCGCTCTCCGCCGGAGCCCTGGCCGCCCGGGAGCAGGGCGGTCATCTGGCCGACCGGGCCATACTGTGGCTGCTCGACCGGCCGGACAACCTGGCCGTCCGGCTGCTGGGCCGGTTTGTCCGCCCCTGGGAACTGCTTCAGATCGCCACCCGCATCCGGCTCGACCCGGCCCTCCGCAAACCGGAAACGGACACCCCCGAAACCTTGCTGGCCGCACTCGAAGGGTTGCGCCCGGCACTCGGCGACCTGGCCGATGCCGCGCCGCTCCACTCCGGCCTGTTGCTGCTTCTGCTCCTGCGAGAGGAACGGTTCGTCGCCTCCCGCATACTGGCCATGTATGCCATCCCGGCGGTCGAGATCGCCACGCTGCTCCGCGCCCTCCCTGCGCAGGAGGAGGGCGCATCGGAAGCATCCGCCGAGCCCGACACGCCGGCGCAGCAGCCCGACGCCTTCACGACCGACCTGACCCGGGCCGCTGCCGAAGGGCGGCTCGATCCGGCCATCGGACGCGACCGCGAAACCGACCGGCTGATCCGCACCCTCTGCCGCCGCCGCAAGAACAATCCGCTGCTGATCGGCCCGGCCGGCGTCGGGAAAAGCGCGCTGGTGGAAGGGCTGGCCCAACGGCTGGTGCAGGGCAACGTGCCGCCTCCGCTGCGCGGCCGGAGGCTGCTCGCGCTCGACCTGGCCGCACTGATCGCCGGCACTACCTACCGGGGCGATCTGGAGCAGCGCGTCCATGCCCTGCTGCGCCGGCTCGAACACCACCGGGAGGCCATCCTCTTCATCGATGAGCTGCACCTGATCGTCGGAGCGGGAGCCGGACGCCAGGAGGGGCCGGACGTGGCCGATCTGCTGAAGCCGGCGCTGGCGCGCGGTCTCTTTCCCTGCATCGGGGCAACCACCCCGGAAGCCTACCGCCGTACGCTGGCCGGAGACCGCGCCCTGGCCCGCCGCTTCCAGCCCCTCCTGCTGGAGCCGCCCTCACCAACGGAGACCCTGACCATTCTCCGGCAGTTGGCCCCCCGTTACGAACGCCACCACCGGGTCCGCTACTCCGACGAGGCGCTGCGGGCCTGCGTCGAACTCTCCGGGCGCTACCTCTCCGACCGGAACTTTCCGGACAAGGCGATCGACCTGCTCGACGAAGCAGGCGCACGGGCCGGTCTCGGCACGCCGGGTGCCGCCCCGCCCCGACCGGTCACGGAAGCCACCGTCCGACGCACGGCCGAAGAGATAACGGGTGTGCCGATCCGCGAACCGGCCGCCGAAGCCGCCGCCCGCCACCGCGCCCTGCTCACCCGCCTGACGGAAGCGGTCGCAGGGCAGGAGCAGGCCGTCGAGCAGCTGGCCAACACCCTGCGGCGGCTGCACACGGGGTTGAGCGATCCCGACCGGCCCGCCGGCGTACTGCTGCTGGCCGGACCGGCCGGGACGGGCAAGCGACGCATGGCCGAAGCACTGGCCGAGGTCCTGGCCGGCCGGACGCGCTGATCCGGTTCGACCTGACCGCCTGCACGGATCCGCAGCAGGTGGCCCGCCTGATCGACCCGACCGCCGAAAGCCATCACGGCGCCCTGGCCGAGGCCGTCCGGCAACACGCCGCACCGGTCATCCTGCTGCGCCACATCGACCGCGCCCACCCGGATCTCTTTCCGATCCTGCGCACCGTCTTCGACAACGGCACGCTGACCACCGGCGACGGCGGACGCATCGACTTCCGACGGGCGGTAATCGTCATGACGCTCGACACCCCTCCGACGGGCGGCGTTGCACCGATCGGCTACCCCTCCCCGGCCCAGAAACTCCGGCCGGCCGACCTGCCGGGCATCCCCGCCGATCTGGCGGAACGCACGGATGGCGTCATCCGCTTCGTCCCGGCTTCGTTGCCCGCCATGCGCCGCATCGTGCGCAACCGCTTCACCCCCCTGGCCGCACGGGCCGCCGCACAGGGCATCCGGCTCGCACTCTCCGACCGGGCATGCGACCATCTGGCCCGCCGCGTGCTGCACCGGCCGGAGACCCTGCGCCGACTACTGGTCGACACGGTCGAGGAGCCGCTCGCCGCGCTGCTGGTCGGCGGCCGACTCGCCGCCGGCGAGCAGGTTCGGATCGCCACGCGCGGTTCCCGCATCATCCTGCAACGCATCCGCTCCGGCCGGACGAAGCACACCCGCCGCAACCGTCCGGAACGGCACTGAGGCGGATTGTCCGAGCCGTTTTTATATGTACCTTTGCGCCGCTGCGGGCGGAGGCCGACTCGCCGGGAGATCACCCCGGCGGGCGCAGGCCGCACCGGAAAGACGGGCCCCGACGGCCCGATCGCAGCCCAACACACCAACCACATCGTGTTCAAAAGCAGATTCAACCGGAAACCCTACTACAACCGGGTGCTCCGGCTCGCCTTCCCGGTCATTCTCTCGCAGGCCGGACAGATGCTCGTCCAGCTGGTGGACAACGCCATGGTGGGCCAGCTGGGGGCCGTTCCCCTGGCCGGCGTCGCCTTCGCCAATGCCGTCTTCTTCATGCTCTTCGTCTTCGGCACGGGCATGTCGCTCGGACTGACCCCGCTGGTGGGCGAAATGTATGCGGTGGGCAACCACCGCCGCTCGGCCTCGTTCCTCCAGAACTCCATCCTGTTCTACGCCTGCATGGGCTTGCTGATCTTCCTGCTGGCCATGGTGGTGCGCCCCTTCATGTACCACATGGGCCAGGCGCCGGAGATCGTCGACCAGGCCCTGCCCTACTTCGGCTACATCTCCGTCTCGGTCATCCCCTTCATGATCTTCGCCTCCTTCAAGCAGTTTCTGGAGGGCATCGGCAACACGCGCGTGGCCATGGCGATCATCATCACCTCGAACCTGATCAACATCTTCTGCAACTGGCTCTTCATCTACGGCAACTGGGGCGCGCCCGCCCTGGGTGCGGCCGGAGCCGGACTCGCCACGCTGATCTCGCGCATTCTCACCCCGATCCTCATCATCCTCTACTTCTGGCGGCGCGACAGTTTCTACCGCTACTTCCGGCTCTTCCGCCGCGACAACTTCTCGTGGGAGACGATCCGTTCGCTCATCCGGGTCGGCTCGCCCATCGCCCTGCAGATGTTCATGGAGGGCTGCGCCTTCGCCCTGGCCGGCATCATGATGGGATGGGTCGGCACCCGCGAACTGGCCGGCAACCAGATCGCCATGGTCATCTCCAACTTCGCCTTCATGATCATCCTGGGCGTCGGTTCGAGCGTCACGATCTGCATCAGCCACGCCTACGGCCGCCGCAACTGGACCGAGATACGCCGCTATGCCGGCACCGCCTACCGGCTGGGACTGATGTGGAACGTCATCACGGCCCTGCTGTTCATCTCCCTGCGCCGCCAGATCCCGCTGCTGTTCACCTCCGACCCCGCCGTCGTGGAGATGGCCGCCCACTTCCTCATCTTCGTGGCCATCTTCCAGGTCTCCGACGGCCTGCAGGCCAACTCGGTCGCCATCCTGCGCGGCATCCAGGACGTGAAGAGCATCATGCGCATCTCCTTCTTCTCCTACCTGCTGCTGGCCCTGCCGATCGGCTACCTGCTGGCCTTCCACACCCCCGTGGGGGCATCGGGCCTGTGGATGGGGCTGATTATCGGACTGGCCATTGCCGCCATCCTCTACAACACCCGCTACCGGATGCAGGTACGCCGTCAGTTGCAGCGCCTCACCGCGGCGCGCCGATGAGGGGTTTCCGCTGCGCCGCATCGGAAATCCGCAGGGATTTCGTATATTTGCAGGAATATACTTCATACGAATGACAGCGTTTCAAAATAAAAAAGATAAGGAAGAGCGCGTCCTCGACATGGGGCGCGGATGCGAATTCTGCGGCTGCGGCACGGATGACGTCTCGGTCACCGTGTGCGGAGGCTGCCACAAGCTGCACGTCACCGACTGGCTGCAGGAGTACCCCGACAGCATCCCCTCGGACATCTTCGAGGTGCGGTTCAAAAATACCCGCCGGAGCTACTACCGCAACGTGAACGGCCTCTCGCTCAAGGAGGGCGACATCGTGGCCGTCGAAGCCTCGCCGGGTCACGACATCGGCATCATCTCCCTGGCCGGCGACATGGTGGCCCGCCAGATGCGCCGCGTGGGCTTCAACCCGCAGAACGGCGAATTCAAGAAGATCTACCGCAAGGCCAAGCCCTACGACATTGACAAGTGGCAGGAGGCCATCGCCCTCGAGCACGAGACGATGATCCGCGCCCGCCAGATTGCCGCCGAGATGAACCTCAACATGAAGATCGGCGACGTGGAGTACCAGGGCGACAAGATCAAGGCCATTTTCTACTATATTGCCGACGAACGGGTCGACTTCCGCGAACTGATCAAGGTCTTCGCCGAGGTGTTCCACATCCGGGTGGAGATGAAGCAGATCGGCGCCCGTCAGGAGGCCGGACGCATCGGCGGTCTGGGATCGTGCGGCCGCGAACTCTGCTGTGCCTCGTGGATCTCCAGCTTCATGTCCGTCACCACCAACGCGGCCCGCACGCAGGACATCTCGCTGAACCCCCAGAAACTGGCCGGACAGTGCAGCAAACTGAAATGCTGCCTGATGTACGAGTACGACGACTACATGGACGCCCGCCGCGAGTTTCCGCGCGTCAACGCACCGCTGCAGGTGGCCAACGGCGAATACTACTTCGTCAAGAACGACATCCTGGCCCGCACGATGAGCTTCAGCGCCACACAGGGATCCCTCGAGGGGCTGGTCACCATACCGATCGAGCGTGTCCGCGAGGTAATGAAACTCAACGCCAAAGGCATCCGTCCCGAACGGCTGGAGGGTGAATCGCGCACGACGGTGGCCGAGACCGATCCCGGCTTCGTCAATGTCATCGGCGAGGACAGCATCACCCGCTTCGACAAGGTGCGCGGCGGCCGCAGGCGCAACCGCAACCGGGGTGACCGGCAGCAGAACAACACCGCCGCCGAAAACAACGGCAACAACAACAATAACGGCGACACCGCCGCCGGGAAACCGGAAGCCCAGGAGTCCCGTCGCGGCCGGAACCGGAACGACCGGAAAGCCGGGGACCGCACCGGTGAAAACCGCGAGCAGACCGCACCGAAACAGCCGGCGCAATCGGAAAACAAAACCGAACGCCAGCCGGCCGATAAAAATCAGAACCGCCGCGACAACAACGCCAGCAACGGCAACAATACCAGCAACCGCCGCAACGAGGGCAATCGCCGTGGCGGTGAACGCAAACCGGCCACCGATCCGGTCACCGGCAACGCCGCCAACGGCGACGGAGCAGCGGAGAAGCGCCCCCAGCCGCAAAACGGCGAACGCAGGGAGCGCACCGACCGGCCGCAGAACAACAACCGGGGCGGCAACCGCCGCAACGAAGGCAACCGCCGCGAGGGAGGTGAGCGGACGGCCGAGAAGCCGGCCGCCGAGGCCAGCAACGCGCCCCGCAAAGGCGACGAGCCGCGTACGGAGAACGGTCAGGGCGGCAGCCGCCGCTCCCGTCAGCGCCAGCGCAACAACCAGAACCAGCAGTCGCGCGAGCGGAAAGAGGAGCGCCGTCCGGAAGGGACGACAGGCGCCGGAGCCGCCCGCAAGGAAGAGGCCTGACCCCAGCCGCAACAATCCTGCCTGCCATGAGAATCAGATCCTACCTGCTGCTGACCGCCTGCCTGCTGCTTGCCGGAGGATTGGCCGGATGCGGCCGCAGCGGCAGCGCCGTGTACTGCGAACCGGTTGATCCGTGCGGCTGGCAGCCGGGAGACACGCTCCGGATCGTCCATCATAACACGGATACGGTCGGACGATACGACATCGAACTCTTTGCCTCCTGGGCAGCCCGTCCCGCCGCACTGCACCGCGATACGGCAACCGTACGGCTGATCGTTCGGACCCCCGACTCGCTGCGCTGCACGGAACTCGTCCGGCTGCAGGACGACCGGGCCGGCAACCGGCCGCAGGAGTGGCAGACCAGTTACCGGACCGGCGTACGGTTCGCACAATACGGCGACTACGAATTCGCATTCGTCCGGGAAACGGGCGAACCCCCGATCGGCCTGCGGGCCCTCGGCGTGGAAATAACGCAAACGAAACATGGGAAAAGATAAACTGCGCAGGTTCGCGGAGAACCTGACCTTCAAAAATATGGTGCAGCCCGAATTCGACGAGGTGTTCGGGCGCGACTTCCGTCTCAAGGGACGGTGGCACGAGGAGTTCTTCGGCAACGACCACCCGATCGTGCTCGAACTCGGATGCGGCCGGGGCGAATATACGGTGGCCCTGGCTGCCCGGCACCCCGAATGCAACTTTATCGGCATCGACATCAAGGGAGCCCGCATGTGGCGCGGCGCCAAGACGGCCACCGAAGCCGGCATGACCAACGTCGGCTTTCTGCGCACCCGCATCGAATTCATCAACTCGCTCTTCGCTGAAGGAGAGGTGGACGAGATCTGGATCACCTTCCCCGACCCCCAGCTCAAGAAGCAGCGCGTCAAGAAGCGGCTCACCTCGCCCATCTTCCTCGGCTACTACGCCCGGCTGCTGAAACCCGACGGCGTCATCCACCTGAAGACCGACTCGCAGCACCTGCACGCCTACACCAAAGCCGTCATCGACCGCAACGGGCTGCCGCTGCTGGCCGCCGGCAATGACATCTACGGGACGGGCATGGCCGACACGGACCTCTCGATCCGCACCGCCTACGAATCGAAATTTCTGAAACAGGGGCTGCCGATCACCTACCTGCGTTTCTCGCTGGGCGGACGGACCGTTTTCGAGGCCCCCGACTTTCCCGAGGAGGAGAATCTCGACGCCCACCGGCTCGAACGGCTCTGACAGCCGACCCGCGCTTTCCACACGGCTTTTTGCGGCAAATGCACTGCGAAAAGCCGTTTTTGCTTGCCGGATTTCTCCAAGAAAAAAGTACTTTTGCGACCGATTTACGGTAGGCCGCGCATGAACAACACGCCAGAACAACTGAAACAGATCGCAGAATTCATCGCCTCGTATGCCACCTGCCTGCTGGGGGCCGGTGTCCACACTTCGCGGGTGCTGCGCAATTCGACCCGAATCGGCGATGCCTTCGGCGTCTCGATCCACATGACGACCCTCTCCAAAACGATCGTCATCACCATCCTGGACAAGGGCAACGACAACAGCCACACGGAGGTGGCCCAGATTCCCGCCCTGCCCATCTCGTTTGAATACAATGCCGAGCTGAGCGCCCTCAGCTGGGAAATCTACGACCGCCACCTTCCGCTGGAAGAGGTGCAGAAACGCTACGAGGAGATCCTGGCCCGCCCCCGCATGTCGCCCAAACTGGTGCTGCTGCTGGTCGGCTTCGCCAACGCCTCCTTCTGCCGGCTCTTCGGCGGAGACTGGGGAGCCGTCGCCATCGTCTTCGTGGCCACGCTGCTGGGCTTCTTCACGCGCCAGAAGATGCAGCAGCGCCACTACAACCACTTCATCGTCTTCACCGTCTCCGCCTTCGTGGCCTCCATGGTGGCTTCCGTATCGCTGCTGTTCGACTGCACGCCCAACATCGCCCTCGGCACCAGCGTACTCTATCTCATCCCGGGCGTACCGCTCATCAACGGCTTCATCGACATTGTCGAGGGCCACACGCTGACCGGCACGTCGCGTCTCATCCAGGCCTTCCTGCTGATCATCTGCATCGCAGCCGGCCTCTCCGTTCCGTTGTTGCTCTTTACCAAGAACCTGCTATGATCGTCCTAGACGTTATCGCCGACGGCCTGCTGGCCGCCGTGGCCGCCATCGGATTCGGCGCCATCTCCAACCCGCCCCGCCGGGCCTTCAAATACATCGCGGCACTGGCCGCCATCGGCCACGCCACCCGCTTCGCCCTGATGACCTACAGCGGCATGGACATCGCTTCGGCCTCGTTCTGCGCCTCGCTGACCATCGGTCTGGTGGCCCTGTGGTTCGGACGGCTCTCCCACTGCCCGCTCACGGTGCTCTACATCCCCGCCCTGCTGCCGATGATCCCCGGCATGTATGCCTACCGCAGTTTCTATGCCCTCATCCAGCTGATGCAGTGCATCAACAACTACGCCCTCTCGGAAACCTACATGCACCAACTGATCGTCAATGCCACGGTCACCTTCAGCGTGGTCTTCCTGCTGGCCATCGGCGCCACGCTCGTGCTCTTCATCTTCCCCTCCAAGGCCTACGCCATGACGCGACGGAAAAACTATCCGGAGCCGCCCGCCCCCTCCTCGAAGTAACCCCCTCAGCCGATCCGATGCAAAAAAACGCATCGGATTTGCTTTTCCGAAAATTGTTCGTATATTTGCGAACAAAGAAACCGCACCATGGAAATCAGAAGATATTCGGCCGAACAGGAACAGCTTGCCCGCTTTGCGAAGGCAATGGGCCATCCTGCGCGGATCGCCATCCTCAACTTCCTGGCCCGGCAGAGTTGCTGCTTCTTCGGCGACATCCACGAGGTGCTTCCCATCGCCAAAGCCACCGTATCGCAACATCTCAAGGAACTGAAGGAGGCGGGGCTCATCCAGGGCTCCATCGAACCGCCCAAGGTACGCTACTGCATCAATCGTGAAAACTGGGCCATCGCCCGCCGGCTCTTTGCCGATCTGTTCGAGACCTGCGCCCCGAAAACCGAATGCTGCGAATAACCTCTTTTTTTACCCCGAATGTTCGTATTTCGACGAATTACAAATATAGGCAAGCCATGAGAAAGATACTGTTGCTCGGTCTGCTGACCCTGCTCGCCGCATCGGGGTCGGCGCAGTCACACTGGCCCCAGCTGACGGTGCGGGATCTGAGGGGCCGGACGCACCCCCTGACCGCCTATGCGGCCGAACGCGGCGTCACGCTCTTCGTTGTCTGGAAAACCTGCTGTCCGAACAACATCGAGATGATCGACGAACTCCATCAGGTATGGTCCGCCTCGGATCGTGACCGATGGCCGGTACGGGTGGTGCTGGTCTCGCTGGACGACCAACGCACGGCCTCACGCGTGCGGCCGCTGGTGAGCGCCAACGGCTGGGGCTGGGAGGTCATCATGGACCGGAACGGCGACATGGCCCGCACCTACAACATCATCATGCCGCCGCAATGGGTGGCCTGCGATCCGACCGGCCGGGAACTCTTCCGCAGCAAGGTCACCAACGGTTCGCTCGATGCGGCCATCTATTATCGGGAACTGATCAACACACTCAAATCACAAAAGCCATGAAAAAACTGCTGCTCCTGCTCACCGCATGCGTTCTGATTGCCGCATGCGGCCGTACGTCGGCCCGCAAAACCGCTGCCGCGGCTGCGACCCCCACCGAAGACCGGGTGGAGGTCCTCTACTTCCACTCCAAACAACGGTGCGCCACCTGCCTGGCCATCGAGAAAAATACCCGCGAGGCACTGGAAGCCCGGTTTGCCGATGAATTGAAGAAGGGAACGCTCGTTTTCCGCTCGATCGACATCACCGAACCCGAGAACCAGGCACTCGCCGAGACCTACGAGGTGACCTGGTCTTCGCTCTTCGTGACGGAGTGACGGGACGGCCGGTCCCAGTCGGAGAACCTCACCGAATTCGCCTTTGCCAACGCCCGGACGGCGCCCGAACAATTCCGGAAAGGACTGACGGACGACATCGCCGCACGGCTGCGCTAAACCTCCGCGCCCCATGGAATGGTTACAGTCGCTGCTGAACAGCGAGGCTACCCCCGCGCTGACCGCTTTCGTACTGGGTCTGCTCACGGCCATTTCGCCCTGCCCGCTGGCCACCAACATCGCGGCCATCGGCTTCATCGGCCGGGACCTGGACAACCGGCGCCGCATTTTCCTCAACGGCATGCTCTATGCCCTCGGCCGGATCATCGCCTACACCGCACTGGGCGTCCTGCTGATCACCGTGCTGCGCCAGGGAGCCAGCCTGTTCGGCATCCAGCAGTTCGTTGCCACTTACGGAGAAAGACTGCTCGTCCCCGTCCTGCTGCTCGTCGGCCTCTACATGCTCTTCGGCCGGCGGTTGCGGCTTCCCTCGTTCGGCTAGCGGGGCAACGGCGAAGGACTGGCGCACCGCGGCGGCTGGGGCGCCCTGCTGCTCGGCATGCTCTTCGCCATGGCCTTCTGCCCCACGAGCGGCATCTTCTACTTCGGCATGCTGATTCCGATGGCGGCTGCGGCCAAGGCCGGCTACCTGCTGCCCGCCCTCTTCGCCGTGGCCACCGCACTGCCCGTCCTGCTGGTTGCCTGGCTGCTGGCCTTCGGCATGCAGCATATCGGCAGCTTCTACGGCCGGATGCCGAGCCTCCAGAAATGGATGAATCGCATCGTCGGCATCCTCTTCGTCGCCATCGGCCTCTACTACTGTACGCTCATCTTTCTGTAAACCGCACTAAAATCACCGTATCATGGAAATCAAAGTACTCGGCGCCGGCTGCGCCAAATGCAAAACGACCTACGACCTGATCCAGAAAGTCATCGACGAACACCACCTCGACGTCACGCTGACCAAGGTGGAAGATATCATGGAGATGCTGCAATACAACATCATGGCCACGCCCGCCATCGTCATCGACGGCGTCGTACGGCTCAAGGGATACGTTCCCTCCACGGCCGAAATCGAAAAACTGCTCGGACTCTGACACCGCCTCCATCATGGATACCCGCAAAGAACTGAAAACACTGGGCTGGATCATCGCCGTCTTCGCCTTCGTCTTCTTCATGCCGATCGCCGATCCCCGTTTCCGGACGGCCATCGACGCCACCCTCGACCTGGTCCAATGGTACGCACAGGAACATGTCATCCTGTGCCTGCTGCCCGCCTTCTTCATCGCAAGCACCATCTCCGTATTCGTCAGCCAGGGAGCCGTCATCCGCTACTTCGGCGCCAACGCCAAACGGTGGCTCTCCTACACGGTGGCGGCCCTGTCGGGCGGCATACTGGCCGTCTGCTCCTGTACGATCCTGCCTCTCTTCACCAGCATCTACAAACGGGGGGCCGGACTGGGACCTGCCATAGCCTTCCTCTACTCCGGTCCCGCCATCAGCATCCTGTCGATCATCCTGACGGCCCGCATCCTGGGCATGGAGCTGGGCATCGCCCGCATCCTGGGGGCCGTCCTCTTCGCCGTCGTCATCGGCCTGCTCATGTCGCTCTTCTTCCGCAAAGAGGAACGCGCCAAAAAGGAGGCACAAATGAACCTCACTCCGCCCCCCGAGACACGCCCCGTATGGCAGACGGCCTTCCACTTCTTCACGCTGGTCTTCATCCTCGTCTTCGCCAACTGGGGAGCTCCCTCAGCCACCGATACGGGTCTCTGGCGCGCCATCTTCACCGGAAAATGGTACATCACCGGTGCCTTCGCCCTGCTGCTGTGCTGGTCGCTCGTGCGCATTCTCCGGCTGCGCGCCGCATGGGTCACGTTCGGCGCCCTGCTCACGCTGACCGCCGCCCTGCTGGCCAACCGGTTCATCCCCGACCCCAGACTGGTGCCGCTCGTACCGATGGTTGTAGCCATCGCCGCCCTCTCGGTCATCCTGCTCTATGACCGGCGCAATCCCGAAAACCGGGAATGGGCACTGGCCTCCTGGGGGTTCGCCAAACAGATCATGCCCCTGCTGGCCGCAGGTGTCGTCACGGCCGGATTCCTGCTCGGCTCCACTCACGGCGACACGGCCATTGCCGGCATCATTCCCAATCGCTGGATCGAATGGGCCGTGGGCGGCAATTCGCTGCTGTCGAACTTCCTGGCCAGCTTCACGGGAGCCTTCATGTATTTCGCCACGCTGACCGAGGTTCCCATCATCCAGGGCCTCCTGGCCTCGGGCATGGGCAAAGGTCCTGCCCTGGCGCTGCTGCTGGCCGGTCCGTCGCTCTCGCTGCCGAACATGCTGGTGATCCGCAGCGTAATGGGAACCAGGAAGACCGTCGCCTACGTCAGTCTGGTCATCGTCATGGCCACGCTGGCCGGGTTCATCTTCGGCAACTGGTGCTGACGCCCGAAGGGCACCACGCCAGCCCATACGGAAACATCCCGCACTGCACTCGCAGGCGGGATGTTTCCTTTAAATATGAATCTGGTGTTGTGCAGAGCGCGCTTCTACGGCCGCCCGGCGTCTTCCTCGGCGGCCAGACAGGCCAGCACCTGCCGACGGTCCTCGTCGATCTGACGGCGCAGCGCCTCCCGGGATTCAAAACGACGCTCCGGACGCAGGAAGTGCCGCAATACGATCGTGATGACGCGGCCGTAAAGATCGCCCGCGAAGCCGAACAGATGGGCCTCGGCCAGCCGCGCGCCCGCCTCGACCACGGTCGGACGCGAACCCACATTGACCATCGCCCCGTAGGTCTGCCCCTCAACGGTGACGGTGGCAGCATATACGCCGTCGCGCAGGTCGTCATCGGCGGCCACGGGAATGTTGGCCGTCGGGAATCCCCATTGCCGGCCGATGCGATTGCCGGCCACGACCGTTCCCGTAAGCGTATGGAGTATCATGGTTTGCGTCAGTTGGTTGGCATCGGCGCGGGACACCGGCTGTTTCGCCGCACAAGATTCCTTTCCCGCTCCGATCGCCGCAAAGGTAGAAAAAATCGCCGAGACCGACACGCCGGCCCCACCACTCCACCGTCCACGTTGATGCGCCGTTCTCCAAAATCCTTAACTCTGCCGTTGAAAATGAGTCGGACATGAACAAACTCTGGATCGGATTCTTTCTCATCGCCGGGCTGACCGCCTGCACCGGCCGTTCCCAATCGGATCAGGGAACCCGGGTGCGCATCGAAACAACGCTGGGTGACATCACGGTCAAACTGTATGACGAAACCCCCGTACACCGCAACAATTTTCTCAAACTGGTCCACGACCACGTCTATGACAGCATGCTGTTTCACCGGGTCATCCGGGAGTTTGTGATCCAGACGGGCGATCCGACCAGCAAACACGCCAGCGACACCACGGCACTGGGGACCACCGATGTGGGCTATTCGCTGCCGGCCGAAATCCGACCCGCACTGTTTCACAAGCGGGGCGCCCTGGCCGCCGCACGGGAGGGCGATGACGTCAACCCGGAACGCCGCTCCTCGGGCAGCCATTTCTACATCGTCACCGGCAAGACCTATACCCGGGAGGAACTGGCCGAACTGGAAGACCGCATGAACGCCTCCGCCACCCCCTCCGCAGCGCCTTTCCGTTTTTCCGAGCCGCAGATCGAAGCCTATACCACCATCGGAGGCGTGCCGCGCCTGGACGGCAGCTATACCGTATTCGGAGAGGTGGTTGAAGGCATGGACGTAGTCCGGCGCATCGAGGCCGCGCCGACAAATGACGCCGACCGGCCGATCACCGATATCCGCATCCTGAAAACCGTCCTTGTCGAATAGCGCGGCACTGCGGGCGATGCCGTTGCTGGCAGCCATCATCGATTTGACAGCGCCACACCTCCCGAGATTCAAAAAACGCTCCGAACGCAGGTAGTGTGACAATACGCTTTGATAACGCGGCCGTAAAGATTGCCCACGCGACCGAACAAATGGGCCTTGACCAGCCGCGCGCCCCCCTCAACAACGGCCGATGCAATTGCCTGCCACGAGTTCGTCTAAACGTATCAATCATCTTGCTGCACCTGTTTTGTATGGCCTCTCACACTCGTTATTGCTGCCTAAGTTTAACAAATAGTGCATCTGTTAATTCTAATGCCTCCAGGATTTTTTTCAGATTAGAGAAAATTTGAGGAGCACTCAAAGCGGTTTCATAAAAATATGTACTATTTAATGGTTGAGGATTACGGAAATCTTCTTCATGTTCGGACAATTTAACGATATTTTTCAACTTACTCATAAAAGAGACCTGCTCATCTCCAGAGTATAACGTCATCAAAGTGCTCAAGATATATTTGTAAAGTTTAATACCCTTATATCTATCCCCGGACAACTTCTCTTCCAAAAATACCGCATATTCAATTTCTTTAATTTTAATAGGATACTGTTCCAAAAAGTGTGTCTGAGATAGAGGAATAAAAAAGTCTACAGATTT